>JGI994J12354_10000069_pt1 | contig 88722 bp, 87 predicted proteins | sample IntmicLarv3ML3BL_FD_12354 | JGI IMG/M metagenome (IMG submission 12354) | reverse complement strand
TTCTACTAATCCATATCCATTCACTGCTACTTGATAGATACTTATGTTTCCATCTGTTTCTTCTGTTAGGATTTCTCCTTCGTATCTCTCTAATATTTCATCACTNAGCTTTACTGCTGTTCCTAGTTTGATTTCTACTTTTTCTTCTACTAAGTTATCATCANCAATTACTTCCTCATGTTCAATCGTAGATTCTCCAGCAACTGGCTTTACATAAGTACTCGCAAAAACACTAATAATTACNCCCATAATAGCTAACGCACTCACCGCTATTCTATAACGATTTAATGAGCGAACTTGTTCTCCATCTGTAAAACTTTCAATGGTTGGTGTCAACATATTCATAATTAAAATTGAGAACACAACCCCTTCTGGAAGATTCGCAAAAATACGAATAATAAAGGTCAAGATTGCTGCACCTATTGCAAAAATAACTCTACCACTTGCAGAAGTTGGATTTGTAACAGGATCTGTTAACATAAACACTGCGCCGAACACTGCACCACCTGTCAATACATGAAATAATGGGTACCAAATACCCGCACCATTCATTACCCCCACAACAAGAGCCATTGCAAACAAACTACTTAAGTAAGCAACTGGCACTCTCCAATCAATTACTTTACGAACAGCCAATACAATCCCTACAAGTAGTATAACTACTGCACTTGTTTCTCCTAAAGCACCCGGATGAAAACCTATAAAGAGATTCTGTAAGCCTCCAAACTGCTCCATAAATACATTTAATGCTTCTGTATTTGTAATCATCCAACCCATACTATTCATCGTTTGTGTTGGTGTTGCACTTGATACAACATCTGTAACAATAGCGGTTGAAAACGATGTCAAAATAAGTGCTCTTCCTACTCCTGCTGGATTAAAAATATTTTGTCCAAATCCACCAAATAATAGTTTTCCAAATACCAAAGAAATGATTGTTGTCATAGCAAGTGCATAATAACTTACATTAATTGGTACCACTAATGCTAATATCATTCCTGTAATCCAAGGAAATGACCCACTCAAATATTCAACAACTGATTTCTTAATACAAACTGCCCAAACAATTTCTGTCAGTATACTCATACCAACAGCAATCACCATAATCCAAACAGCACGAATCGCAATATCACTACTGAACTCCGTAAAATGATAATATAAAGCGAATGCATATACTGCAAATAAACCAGCAGTCAATGTCCACATAATGGATTTCGTACTTTGTGATTGATGATAGTTAGGGCTTGGTCTAAAAGTAAATTTCATCACATATCCCTCCCTATTGATTCCTTATCGCTAATAAGCGTTTTGCTTTTCGAATACCCTCTGTAACCGCTATACGAGATGGACATACATAAGTACATAGTCCACATTCAATGCAACGATTTGTTTCCAATTGATTCAGAGTATCCGCATTTTTTGTCTTTTCATATTGATTAATTCTACAAGGTTGTAATCCTGCAGGGCAGTAATCACTACATTTACCACAACGCAAGCATTCAATTGTATCAAGCTCTTTTGCTTTAAAAATTGTAATCGCATTTAAATAAGGTGTTACCACAAAATCATCATTAGGCATCGTTTTCCCCATCATTGGTCCACCTGCAATTAATAAAACGTTCTCTGCATGATATCCACCTAATTTACTAATAATCGCAGAAACTGGTGTTCCAACTGGTACTCTAACATTGGAAGGAGTAATACTATCATCTCCACTCACTGTTACTGTTTTCTCAATAATTGGCATTCCTGTTTTCAATGCTTTTCCTAATTGAATTGCGGTTGTTGAATTATTCACAATAATCCCAACTTCTCCTGGTAAACGATCATAACGCTTTTTAAACACTTGATAAACTACCGTTCTTTCCCATCCCATTGGATATACATCCGGAACTTCTGCTAATTCAATCATTGGCTTATCTGCAATCACTTCTTTTATTTTACTAATTAAATCTTTTTTTGTTTTCTTAATCGCAATCATTGCTTTTTTAGCATCTGCCATTTTAACCATTGCTTGAACCCCAACGATTAAATAATCAAGATATTCCTTCATTTCACAATAATCTGCGGTTATATAAGGTTCACATTCTACTCCATTAATTAAAACTGCTTCTATTCCCTTTGCTGTTTTATATTTAATATAGCTTGGAAATCCAGCTCCTCCACAACCAACAATTCCTGCATTCATTGTGAATTCCACCAATTCTTCTCTACTTGCTTTTTCGATTTCAAGCGTTTGTAATGGTGCATTAAGCTCATATTTAAAATCATTTTCAATCACAATATGATCTACTGATTTTAAGCTAGAATGCATTCTTGCTTCAATTCCTTTTACAACACCTGATACACTCGAAAAAAGTGGAACTTCCATGGTGTCATTTCGTTTTGCCACTAAAGTCCCCACATGAACAATATCTCCTGCTTTTACAACTACATCAAACGATGTACTTCCACCATTAATGAGAGGAATATACAGTAAACTAGCATCCCTAATTTGCACGATATCTTTATGATCCGTAAGTTCTTTATGCCCGTTTACATGAAGTTTCATTTGACCTGTTAAAAACGACATCAACAATCATCCTTTCTAATAAACATTAATTACATCAGTAAACATTATATCATAATCACTCCAATAATGTATGGCTATTTATGGGAAAATGACCCTTTTCAGGCTCCTTATGATATAATGACAACGGTGAATTAAAATGAAGAAAAAACTGATATTCCTCTTTGTATTGATAAGTATACTAAGTGCTTGTAAAAAAGAATCTTTATCTCAGTATCAAATGACTTCCTTTGATGCTGGCTTTGATACCATTTTCACATTAAATGGTTTTGCTTATTCTCAGGAAGAATTTACAAGCTATTTCCAACTCATGGAGAAAGAATCATTTCGCTATCATATGTTGTTTGATAAATACAATGAATATGATGGCATCAATAACATTTATACCATTAATCAAAATGCAGGCAAACAAGCAGTTAAGGTTGATCCAGAGATTATTGAGTTATTATTGCTTGCAAAAGAGTGGCATGAAAAGACAGATGGTGTCTTTGATGTTACTTTAGGTTCTGTACTGACTATTTGGCACGAGTATCGAACGGAAGGTGTTGCCTTAAATAAACTTGGAGAATATGGAAAAATCCCTTCTAAAGAGCAATTAGAAGAAGCCTCCTTATATACTGGTTGGGACTATATTGAAATCAATGAAATAGAACAAACTGTCTATATTACCCATGAAGCTGTTTCTTTAGATGTTGGTGCAATCGCAAAAGGATATGCCGTTGAAAAGCTTGCCATTATCTTAGAGGAAGCAGGTTTGAAATACGCTGTTCTTAATGGAGGCGGCAATATTAGAACAATCAATCATAAAGCTGATCATTCCCCTTGGAAAGTAGGCATTAAGGAACCTGATACCATGGTCAATGAATCAATTGATGCTTTCTCTTTAACCATTTCTACTTCTGTTGTTACAAGTGGTGATTATGATCGATATTACATAGGAGAAGGAGATGTCCACCTCCACCACATTATTGATCCAAGAACATTAATGCCTTCTGAAAATTCACGCTCCGTATCTATCGTATATCCTAACTCAGGGATTTCAGATATTTTATCAACTGTACTAACGGTTTTAGATTTCGATGATGGTGTTGCTTTTGTCAATCAATACAACAGTGAAAACCCACAACAACAAATTGGTGTTCTTTGGATATTTACAGAACCACAAAAACAATATGAAGGCTATCATGAAATTCATCGAAATGGCTTCGTTTTATATATCACAGAAAATATAGTTGATATTTCTGCTATATTTGGGGACTAATATGTTAATCAAATAAGTTTTGTAAAAAGCTTAACTCTTAAAAAAACTAGTTTAGAGTATATTTCTTAATTTATGAGTAATATACTCTTTTTTCATCTTCATTTCTTTCCATAAAAAAAGCGCTTAGCATAACTAAGAGCCTTCTTTTCCTAATAAGCGAAACATATTCTTTTTATAGACTTCCACTCCAGGTTGATTGAAAGGATTCACATCTAATAAATATGCTGTCATCGCAATTGATTTAAAGAAAAAATAAACCAAATATCCAAAACTATACGCACTGATATCTTCTATTTCAATTGTAAGATTTGGAACTCCTCCTTCTTCAACATGAGCCATAATTGTTCCTTCACAAGCTTTTTTATTGATATAATCAAGTGTTTTTCCACTTAAATAATTTAGTTGTTCTTGGTCTTTATCGTCCTTAGGAAATACTTGATCCAATAATGGTTTTTTAACCAACAAAAGCGTTTCAAATAGAAGTTTATTCCCTTCTTGAACAAATTGTCCCATTGAATGTAAATCTGTTGAGAAATTCACACTTGCTGGAAATAACCCTTTCCCCTCTTTTCCTTCTGATTCTCCAAATAATTGTTTCCACCATTCCGCAAACATTGTCATTTGTGGTTCATAGTTTACCAACAATTCTACTGTCTTGCCCTTTTTCTCTAATACTCTTCTTGCAACTGCATACTGATATGCAAGATTTCTTTCCAAGTCATCCGTATTGAAATCATGAAAGGCATCTAAAGTTCCTTTCAATAATGCATCTACATCAATTCCAGCAGCGGCGATTGGTAATAATCCTACTGCTGTTGTTATAGAAAATCTTCCGCCAATATCATCTGGTATACAAAATTGACGATATCCCTTATCATCAGAAAAATATTTTAGCGTGCCTTTTTCTTTGTCTGTGGTAGCGATAATTCTTCTTGTCGCTTCCTCTTCTCCATATGTTTCTTCCATATACTGCCTCAAAATACGGAAAGCAATTGCTGTTTCTGCCGTTGTTCCTGATTTAGAAATCACATTCAAATAAACACTTTTCCCTTTAATATATTCTTGAATTTGCATGAAATAAGTAGAAGAAAAGCTATTTCCAACATAAATGATTTCCAATTTTCTATCTGCATATAAACCTTGAATCATTTCAATTGCTGCACGAGCTCCTAGATAAGATCCTCCAATCCCACATACCAAAAGAACCTCTGCATGATTTTGAATTTCCTTTGCGACTTCTTTAATCTTGCCTAACTCCTTTTGATCATAATGAGTCGGCAAATCCAGCCATCCAAGATACTCATTTCCCTTTCCTGTTTTTCCATGTAACTGTTGGTGTGCTTCACTTACCTTAGATTGATACGCGACTACATCCTCTTTTGTTATCATTGCCTTATCATAATTAAAAGTAATCATTTTTTGATCTCCTTCATTTTTTCTTCTATCCATTGATTCAACACCTTTGCAAGTGTTGAGAAACCTAATTTTGATTCTGGAAGTTCTACATTTGGTCTTTGTTGCCCTAGTCGATTTCTTCGTGTTTTCTGCAATGCTTTTAATGACAAGCGCAAATGACCTGTATTTTGATCAATATCAATCACTTTCAAGCGCACCACATCATCATTTTTCACATACTGATTAACATCCTTCACAAAGCCAGAAGAAATCTCTGAAATATGGATTAAGCCTGTTGTATTTTCATCAATCATGACAAAAGCACCATACGGTTTAATGCCAGTAATAACTCCTTCTACAATATCGCCCGGTATATACTTCATTTCAACCTCCAAATATGTATTATTATATCATAGTTTTTATTCATTTTTATGGTATAATAATTCAGCGAGGTAGCTTAATGATTAATGAAATGTATCCCTTTTGGGCAGCTATATTATCTTGTTTATTTGCTCAATGTTTAAAGCCTTTATTCTATTATATAAAAACTAGAAAATGGCGTTGGACATTAGTTTTTGATAGTGGTGGACTACCTAGTTCCCATGCTGCAATGGTATCAGCATTAACATTAGCAGTAGGTTTAATCGAGAACTTCAATTCCACTATTTTTGCAGTAACGCTTGTACTAGCACTTGTGGTAATTTATGATGCCGCAAATATCCGCTTCTATGCTGGAAGAAATATTCAAATAACCCAACAATTAATCAAAGACTTTCAGTCTTTGTTAGAAGTTAAGCTAGATGATCCTATTTACCTACTGAAAATCAAAGATGTATTAGGACATAAATGGATTGAAGTTGCATCCGGAATTATTCTCGGTTTACTAACATCTGGATTATTATTTTTATTGAAATAGAGGGAGTAAATAATGACTCAAGAAGAACAAATAATTGCTGTAATTGAAAAGATTCGTCCCTATATCCAACGTGATGGTGGTGATGTAGAATTTGTAAAAGTGGAAGACAATATTGTTACTGTCAGAATGCTAGGCGCTTGTATCGGTTGTATGGCAATTGAAGACACACTAAAATTAGGAATTGAATCCTTAATTGTTGATGAAGTTCCCGGAATCAAAGAAGTAGTTCTAGAAGAGCCTACTCTTGATTATTATTATCGTTAAAAAAAAGAGAATCTCTCTTTTTTTAGGATTTTAAATATGTTTCAAGACCCTCTATCAATGATTCAAAAAATTCTAAATCAACAGAATTATCTTTTCTTGTCGAAGTATCTCCAACAAGAATTTCGTCTTCTACCACTTCCCCACTAGAAACAGTAATTGCTTTCGGATAAAACCCTAATGAATGCAGCTTTATTTCTTTCTCCGACATCGATTTCAATAATGTCTGATGCTTTCCCTTAAAAATACTTTCCAGTTTTGTCGCTAAACCTAAATTGGCTTCTTCAAATCCAATCCCTACTGCTGGGCCTTTTCCAATACAATGTAAATGAAGCACTGTACGATCTTTCAAAGTAGTAGGCAATGCTTGCTGAACCATATGATCCCCTGCATGATTGTTAAGCTCACGATCTGTTAAAACAAAAGCGATGTCCTTTTTCTTCTTTAATTTTTCAGCTAAAGCAATGACAGCTACTACTGCCGCAGAATTGCGTTGCATATTGAATGGATTCGCAGGACCTGCTGAAAACAAGAAAGAAAATAGTCCAAACACCAGCACAATCAAGCAACTCAACAGAGTTTCCACATTAAATCCTGTAAAGCGAAAGAAATCTCTACACAAATAAATGACAGCTGTTCCAAACATAAAAATTAATAAAAATGGAATGTTGGCAGCAATCTCTTTTGCTTTGAACGACTTGTATTCATTTAACGGATAATACTTTGTCGAAATAAATAATCGTTTTGGTGTATCATAATGTGCAATCACAATTTTTTTAGCCTTTGCTAAATCACCAACAACCAAATTCATTGCAGGATTCTTTTTTTGATCGCTCAATACTCCTCTTACTTCATATCCCATTTTTTGAAATTCATCTCCGATATGTTTTGTAAATAACTGCTTTTGTTTCCAGTTATAGCGTTTTGATAACAAATATCCATACCGAACTAACGTATCACGAATATCCATACAATTACACCCCTATCTACTTTCATTATAATACAACTGACAAGACTTGACCAATTTTTACAAAGTATCAAGAATTTCTTTTTTAAGTTTTAAGTATCTCTCACTTCTCGCTGAATATCCTTGTGCTTCTGGATAGTCAACACCAATAATCGCATCACTTACAACAATTCCAGGAACTGCTTGAATTCGTTTGAATTGATTTCTCTCCATGTTTTGTAAAAACCATTCTAAATCTTCTATAAAGGCAGTAGCTTTATTCAATCCATAATAGCTCAGCCATTTTCCTATTTCTTTTTCATAGATACTCTTATCTAAATAAGAAGCTAAAATTGATTCCACGCCCTCTTTCAAAATTGCCTCTAGCAAATAATCATGATAAAACCATTTCATTGGATCATATTGATCTTTTGCAAGTTCTGCACTTGGTCGTATTCCCCAAGAAATTTCATATTCTTTCACAATCGGCAATAAATTATTTGGAATTACTTCCTTTTGATACAAATGATTAATTTCCTTTGATAGTTCAAATAACTGAATTTTTGTTAAATCTCCTATTAAGTTTATTGCCCCCACACTATCTCCATACATTGTACAATAACCTAATGCCGCTTCTACTTTATTCCCATTATTGATAACAAGACCATTTTCAACTGCTGCAAACGTTGAAAGAATATGTCCTCGTAGTCTTGCTTGAATATTCTCATGAACAAGGCTAGGATAATCCGCTGTATATTGATATGTTTTTAAAGTTTCTTCTGTTGCAAAAACATCTGCTTGAATACTACCTTGGCGATATTCTATCTGTAATGCTTCTGCAATCAAACGAGCATTCTCAATGGTCTTTGAAGTGTTGTTATTGGTCGCAAGATTATAAGCAATTACTCTTTCACAACCAAGTGCTTTTACTAATAGTGCCACACTAACACTACTATCAAGTCCACCAGATAAACCAACAATCCATTTTGGGCGGAAAGAAAATAATTGCTGGTCAAAATATGCAATCCCTTTTGTTAGTGCTTCTAATAATTTTCCATCTGAAATAGGGATTATATTACTATCACTATAATTTAATTCAGGCATAAATAAGTCATTACAAGAAGAACGCTTTTTTCCATTATGATAGTAACTACTTCCTCCATCTAACATCCATACTTGTTTACCAATTGTTTGCATACCACAAGCATTTACATAAAGTAAATGCTCTACTGAATAATTATTATATTTAAATTCATGTTTCATCGTCCATGGTGTTTGATCCAATACGATATGATAATCACATTGTATATCTTTTTCCTCGCTTGCAAAACTGACAGCTATTATCTTGCCTTGAAACTCAAAAGTATTAGCTACTTCTTCAACATTTGTAAAATATCTTTGTTCTGCAAAGTAACGACTGCTACTTTCTACTTTTTTCTCAAGAGAAGCCATCAAATACCCTTGATGATAACTAGCATATGCTGTTTGTACAAGTTTTCCGTTTTTCTCTTGTAAATTCCCCCAAACAATCAAAATATCATCCGCAAGATGCTTTATTTTATCATTAAATGATTCGACTGTTTTACACCAATCACTATTCAAAAAAGAATGTTCTACTGCAAATCCAGATATTGTTAATGCTGGAAAAACAATCATAGTTGCATTCTCAGATTTTGCTTTTTTAATCATTTCCACCATTTGATTAAAATTATAAGTTAAATCCTTTGAAATAATCCTAATTTGCCCAAATGCAATTTTCATGTTATTTTCCTCCAACTATTGATTATTTTACCATAAGAAAAAGAGAGTTTACTCTCCTTTTGGCAACGAAGAATAAATTTCTCCCGGTTCTAATACAATACCATGATATTCAGCTAACTCGGAAACAGTAACCAATTGATAGCCTTGCGCAATTAAATCTGGAATAAAGCGTTCTGCTGCTTCTGCCGTAGTTTCATATAGATCATGACAAAGAATAATAGCGCCATCTTTTGCGCCCTCCATCACGGCATCATATACAGCATCCACATCTCTAGTACTCCAATCTCTAGTATCCACTGTCCAAAGGATAAACGGATAAGCAGAAACATCTCTAACAAGTTGATTATATCGACCACTAACTGGTCTAACTAAGTAAACTGTACTATCAGTATACTTTGATATAGCTTCATTTACTGAATTAATTTCAGCTAAAATTTCTTCTTCACTTAATGTCGTTAAATCTTTATGAGAATAGGTATGATTCCCAATTTCATTTCCTCCTGCAACAATTGCAGTTATTAAGTCACTGTGCCTGTCTACTCTACTTCCGACAACAAAAAATGTTGCGGATGAATTGTTGTCACTAAGCACATCTAAAATTCTTTGTGTTGATGCACGACTAGGACCATCATCAAAAGTTAAAGCAATGATTGGTTTATTTGGGTCTATATAGCGCACACTATTTTCATCTGATTGTGTAGGTTGAATTGCCACAATGGAAGGAAATTCTTCTTTTAGATAAAAGGACAGATCACTGATTTGAATATCTACCTGTGTTGCACTGCTTCCCCCTTCCAATACTTGTCCTGCTTCAAAATAAATACGCAATACATTATCCTTTAAAATATAATGTTGATAATTATTATTTTCCGCTGTTGTGCCTTGAAAGAAAAGCTCAGAACTTGTTAGACTTGTGTCCGTAGCTTGCTTACGAATTTCGCTACGAGCAATGGCGGCAATTTTCTGTAAATAATTCCCTTTAAAAATTTCTTCCAATTCAACCACATTCCCTGTTTTTAAATTATATGTTTTTGTTAAGCATAATTGATAGTCTAATTGTGAAATCTCATTTCCTATTGCTTTATAAAATACAACACTCATATATTGATCGCCAACTACTGTTGTTTCATAATCAATAACAAGTATCATTTTATCGTCTTTTCCTGTAAGTTTATAATCTTTATATGTTTCTTCAAAGCGTTCCATTTCACTATTAATTGTCATAGCAATATCTTGATTTATTGTTTTGTTTTTAACTGAAGGATAATGGATTGCTACTATATAGTTCTTTTTTATTTTCTGCAAACGCCCTGCATTCCCTATCTCATGCATATGATATCGTGAAGCACTCAAAGATTCAGGCAATTTGTCTTTTTTTAAAATGAGAGAAAACAAAAAATTAACTGTAACAATAAGTAAAACAACAGCAAGCATTAATATTGCTAATCTATCTATTCTCAATTTTCTTCGCACTGCTTTTTTTGTCATACATAACCTCCACAAAAATACTATACCATATCTAAGAAACTTTAATCACTATCCTTTTATTCTTTGTCTACTTAACTCAAACGCAATCACTGCAGTGGCACTACTTGCATTTAGTGCTACCTTAACATCTTTTCCATAAGGAATATATACATGACCATCACTTTTCTCTAAGACAATTTTAGATAAACCTCTCATTTCTCCCCCAATCGCAAGGCACACTTTTCTCGTCAAATCAGCTTCATAAATACTGACTGCATCTTTACGATGAGCACTCAACAACAAGACCCCTTTTTCTTTCAAAAAAGAAATTTCATTATTCAAATCATCACTCATGACGATAGATAAATACTCACTAGCTCCAGCACTACTTTTCACAATCACATCTTCTACCATTTCCCAGTTTCGTCTGGGTAATATTACTGCCTTACAAGCTGATGCATATAAATTCCTAAAACAATAACCCAAATTGAAGGGATCTTCTATTCCTTCTAGGATACAGTAATAAGCATTTTCTTCATAAGCATCTTCTAGATTTTGATAAGAGCGATTAGATACTTTTGATAAAATCCCTCCATGTGTTTTCCCTTTTGAAATTACATCAATTTCTGCACGTGTCTTGAAACAAATAGGAATCTTTCTTTTTTTTGCTTCCCGAATGATAAATGCTGTATCTTTATCTTTCTTCTTTTCATCAATAACAATTTCATATACTGTACGTTTTCCTGCTAACATTGCTGCCTTTACAGATAAAGCACCCTCTAATTGAATCATACTGCTTTCCTCATAATATCAAATTCCTTAACTTCAAATGATAATGGTATCCATACTTTCATCATTGGCTGATTACAAACTTTCACTGCTTCCCCCTCAACTGTTTCAATAGATTCAATTTTAACTCTTCTATTCTCATTATGTGCACTAAATATCTCCACTACATCTCCTTGTTTAAAATAATTACGAACTTCTATTAATGCCTTTCCTTCTCTATACTCTAAGACTTTACCCAAAAAATCATGCGTGACTCCTTCTCCATTGATACCATACAAATGACTTTCTTTCTTTGGTAAGCCTTGATAAAATCCCTCTGCTGTGGGACGATTTTCTACCATTTTCAATTCTTTATAAAATTCAAGATAATCACTTTCCTCTAACATATTCTTTTCATAATAGCGATTAATTAAATTCCGATAAGCTTTCACAATAGTCGCAATATAATAAAATGATTTCATTCGCCCTTCAATTTTCAAACTTACCACACCAGATTCAATAATACGACTTAAATATTCTGCCGCCATTAAGTCCTTAGAACTCATAGAAAATAAAGCATCCTTTGGGCTAATTTCTTTTCCCTTATGATACAAATGATATTTCCAGCGACAAGAATGTGCACAACCCCCACGATTCGCATCTCTAAGTGTCATATAGTTACTTAAAGTACACCTCCCTGAGTAATTGGTACACATACCACCATGAATAAAGACTTCAAGTGGTAAAACTGCCTTTTTAGAAATATTTTCAATTTGTTCCATATTCAATTCTCTTGCTAATACAACTCTATCAACACCCAGTGATTGATAATACTCTACCGCTTTATAGTTCAGTGAGGACTGTTGTGTGCTTAAGTGAACTTCTAAATTGCTACTGACTTCTTTTACTGTTTGAATAATAGAAACAGAAGCACAAATAACTGCCGTCACTCCAATTTCATCTAATTGTCGAATATACTCTTTTAATCCTTCTAAATCTTCTTCATGAGGGATCATATTCACTGTTACATGCACCTTTGCTCCATAACCTTTCGCAAACTCCACTGCCTCTTTAATTTGTGCTACATCAAAATTAGATGCACGAGAGCGCAAAGAGAATTGCTTCCCTCCAATATAAACTGCATCTGCTCCATAGATAACAGCTGTTTTTAAACGCTCTAAATCCCCTGCTGGCGCTAATAATTCTATCTTATTCATCACTTCACCATATTTGTCTTCTGATAATAGAAGCCACTTTCCTGATAAACAAATGGATACTTCTCTTTGAAATCTCTTTTCACTTTTTCAGCATCCATACCAGCCAATATACTCTGATAGGCTTTTATAAGGTCAATTACAGATTCCTTATCCAAAAATAAACCCTCTATACGAAAATGATTAACACCACTTTCATGCAATCGCTTAATCTCATCAAAACTCTCTAAAATATAGGGACTATAAATCAATGTTCCTTTTTCCACTTCCATAATTGGCATGGGATTTTCACGAGTTTCCTCTACCAAATAATATGCTAAACAATCCTTTACCTCTAGCCCAATTCCAACTTCATCAAAATAATTACTCAATAATTCTCTCCGCGAATAAGACATCATTAAATATCCATGCACTACCATTTGAATTTGATTTTCAAATGACTTGCTAATTTCTATCTTTTCTTCTAGTGTCAATTCATTAGAAAGTTCCACTTGCTGTATCCCCTGCTTTAAATAAAGTTCTATATCAGGCGTATTTACTAAGATAAATCCCGGTGCAAAAATCAATTTATCAATCACTGCGATTTCCTTTGCGATCATATAAACAGAAACATCCGCATAATAAATGCCATCTACTCCCATTTCTTTTAACTCCAACAAATAATCTCTCAATAACTCTATATCTTCGTCAAAAACCATAGCATTGCATAACACATAGACACCCATCATTAATTCGTGAACCTTTTTTACGCATTCTCTTAAATCATTCAATTCTAATTTTAATGTTGCTCCAACAGAAAAACTGGTACCACCTACAACTACAGTATCAACACCAGATTCCTTCATTTCCACTAAATCTTCCACACAAAACAAGCTCGTAATAAACATAATATACCTCAAATTAATTATATCTCAAACTAGGATACAAGGCAAAAAAAGAGCATCCTTCAATGCTCTAAGACTGTATACTTTCAATGTAATAGGTTTCCAGTGAATGAAAGGTATACTCCCAATCAATTTCAGATGCTGATAACAATATCATATCTTGAATTACTTTCTTTAATGCTGGTGTTGTTCTGACTTTTTCTAAGAATGCTGACATACTAACGACTTCCTTTGTCTTATCTGGTAATTTTGAATAAGCAAACTCTTCTGCCCTTTTCGTCATTATTAGAAAATACTTTTGCATATCATATGTGTCAAACACACTACATACTTTATTCTGATTCATACTATATCCTCCTCTTTATGAGCATACTATAAATCTGTTATAGGACGACAAAAGACCTAATTATGATTTTTATATTGACAATTATTGCAATCACTATACAAAAAGTGTAATCAAATATCAAATTTTTGCAGAGACATTGCAAAAACTTGAATTATAATCGAAAGCTATAAACTACTCCGATGAAATGTCTCTCCTACATCATATATTCTGCTTGGACAGTTTTCTTTTTTCTGCTTCTTTTAACCTAAATAGTTTTAATATGATCTCATTCTGTGCAAGTGAGTAAATCATAGTATAATCTAGCAAAATTTCTAATGATGCCAAAACACTATTTTTAATAGCAGTTTCTAAATCCTGGCCTTCTACAATAAAAATTTTTCTTCCTGCTATCGTTCTCCAAACACCTTGCTCATTTGCCATGTTTATCGCCTGCCTTTCTGCACCAAAAAAGACAGATTTCTCTGTCTTTAAATTTAAGGTATTCTATTTTTGCTTTTTGATGTTATTCGTTATCTTCTTCTGATTCTTGCTCTTTTTTGTAAGCCTCTTGCTTATCCTTTACAAATTGTACGAACTCTAACAACTTTTTTCTATTCGCTTTTTTTTCTTCTTCTGTGAACTCTCTTGTTTCGCCAGTAGAAACCCCTCTTATTGGCTCGTGAAGTAATTCTAATTGTCTTTTGGTAAGTTTTTTCTTGCTCATGTTATTTTGTTTCCTCCATAATGATATATACTTTGTTACCATCTCGCATTTTATCAACTATGTGGAATGCTGAATCCCTTCGGAATAACACCTCTGATTCACTTTCGTTAAATACCCTAATATCTTTCCCATTAGTTGATATAATTTTGATAAACACATTTGCGTTATCATTATAACCCCACTCAGTAGATGAAGACAAATATTCTTCAAAAGCTCTTTCTTCTCCGATTTCAAATGTTTCATAAAAACTGTTCATTTCTTGTTCTGAATTTATTTCTAATACTCTATATACCTCTCCTTTGTAACTTGGGCGTTTTTGCAAAGCGCTGTCTAGGTTTTTCATTAAAAACTCATCACTCATAGATAATTCTGATCCATTTCTTAACTTTTCATTTATCTTATAAGATTTGCTACTAATATAAGTGTTTATTACCCGTTTTTCATCATCTGCTGGTAGCTTATTCTCCGTTATAATCTAGCAAAAATTCTAATGGTAGCAAAACTTGATTACATTATGAGAAAGGCAGGATTGAGTTATGGTGGAAAATCTAATAGTGTAACAGCTACAGCTTTTGAGCAAATACACAATGCGCTAAGCATTAATTTAGTGAGAGAGGCTTTGTCAAAGACCAGTCAGTTAGATTATGGTTCTGCACTCATTGAACTTGGAAAATACAGTACACATAGCGATGAAGAGTTGATTGCACAAAGTGTAGCCAAATATTATACTGTAGGTACAAATAACGCTTTCATTAGTTATTTAGTTAAACTGGTAGAAAGGTTGCGATAGCTATGAGATTTTTAGATGAGGAAACATTAGCATTATTCGATGAATGGGTGATTTTCGATTCTGTGAATAGAAAGTACGAATTCAAAGAAGGAATACCCGAAGAAGTAAAGAAGTTATGGGAAGAATGGAAAGCAGGATTCAATCGAGGGTCACTGCTAACTAAATCAAAGGACAAGCTGTAAAGGCTTGTTTTTTATATGCCACGAGCAAGGCGTAAAAAGGCGTTCAACTTGTGAGGAGCGACCCTCGTATAAAAAAGTGTAGAGGAGGAAATATGAAAAGAGAAGATTTAGAAAAATTAGGTTTAGAGAAGGCGGTCGTTGATAAAATCATGGACTATCACGGAGATAGTATTGAAGTAACGAAGAAAGAACTCCAAACCACAAAAGATGCACTTGTATCAAAAACAAGAGAATTGGACACTGTGACAAAAGCAAACAAAGAGTTCCAAAACAGCATCAAAAAGTATGAGGGCATCGATGTAGATAAACTTAATATCGATATCAAGAAACTAAATGATGAAAACGAGGAGATGAAAGCGAAACACGCAGAGGAATTAGCGGCAAAGGATAAAGCATATGCAATCGACAAATTGTTTGCTGACAAACCTTTGGCTAGTGAGCTTGCGCGTAAAGCAGCGATTGTCGATTTCACAGAGAAAAATTTAACCTTTGATAAAGGTGTATTTTATGGAGCAGAAGGTTACTTCAAAGCCTTAAAAGAATCAGACCCCGCAGCGTGTTATAATCTAGCAAAAATTCTAATGGTAGCAAAACAAGACGCCCACTAATGCACACACTATTCATGTTATAATCTAGCAAAAATTCTAATGGTAGCAAAACAACTGGGTATAAACGTAAACAAAAATAAACGTTATAATCTAGCAAAAATTCTAATGGTAGCAAAACTGAATGAAAAGACATTCATTGATGTTGTAGGTTATAATCTAGCAAAAATTCTAATGGTAGCAAAACTGGAAGAAATATATCACCAATAAACCCTATGTTATAATCTAGCAAAAATTCTAATGGTAGCAAAACGCTCCTCAACAACTTTCCTTTTGCCCTTCAGTTATAATCTAGCAAAAATTCTAATGGTAGCAAAACGGAGATAGGAAGCAAGAAATTATTGAGAAAGTTATAATCTAGCAAAAATTCTAATGGTAGCAAAACACGGAATCCAATCATTAGTGATAGTTCCACGTTATAATCTAGCAAAAATTCTAATGGTAGCAAAACTACGACTAAAGACAGTATATCGCTTTGTCAGTTATAATCTAGCAAAAATTCTAATGGTAGCAAAACATAGTTCGTACTAAACCCCACTACTTTATTGTTATAATCTAGCAAAAATTCTAATGGTAGCAAAACCAGCAACATATTTCAACCTCCTAGTTATCAGTTATAATCTAGCAAAAATTCTAATGGTAGCAAAACATCAAAAAGGGGAAGTCATTGAAAACCTTCGTTATAATCTAGCAAAAATTCTAATGGTAGCAAAACGTTAGTACTGAACATAAATTGTACCCCTTTGTTATAATCTAGCAAAAATTCTAATGGTAGCAAAACAGAAGGCACGGAAAAGCGTGTGCATGGTGTGTTATAATCTAGCAAAAATTCTAATGGTAGCAAAACTGACCCCAGAATCACGGCTGATAACTTTTGGTTATAATCTAGCAAAAATTCTAATGGTAGCAAAACGAACATGGGTATGGTGTTAATATCGAAAAAGTTATAATCTAGCAAAAATTCTAATGGTAGCAAAACGTACCGTCAAATGTAGATATTGTTGATAGAGTTATAATCTAGCAAAAATTCTAATGGTAGCAAAACCGAAACATGGTCGCAATGGGTAGACGCATTGTTATAATCTAGCAAAAATTCTAATGGTAGCAAAACACCCCTTGGAGGCTCTAAACCCTTGAGGTGGTTATAATCTAGCAAAAATTCTAATGGTAGCAAAACAAAGCAAACGCACTTTATTAACTTCCATATGTTATAATCTAGCAAAAATTCTAATGGTAGCAAAACATCCGACATCCAAATGACTGAACTTGTGAAGTTATAATCTAGCAAAAATTCTAATGGTAGCAAAACTGCGAGGAATGTAACCGTCTAGGTCATTTTGTTATAATCTAGCAAAAATTCTAATGGTAGCAAAACTTCCGTGATTGGTGGAACTATTGGGGTGTGGTTATAATCTAGCAAAAATTCTAATGGTAGCAAAACCGAAGTAGGGAGCGATTAACTTTCGCTAATGTTATAATCTAGCAAAAATTCTAATGGTAGCAAAACGACGACATTAATCTTTTTCGCTTTATTACTGTTATAATCTAGCAAAAATTCTAATGGTAGCAAAACGCAACTTCTAGGGCTTTACATTGTTCCAGTGTTATAATCTAGCAAAAATTCTAATGGTAGCAAAACTTCGTCAATATCTCTTGCTTCTTCTGAGGTGTTATAATCTAGCAAAAATTCTAATGGTAGCAAAACGTTTGATTCTCTGATTGATGTGTATAAGGTGTTATAATCTAGCAAAAATTCTAATGGTAGCAAAACACCAATGATTTGTTTATTGAAAACAAGAAAGTTATAATCTAGCAAAAATTCTAATGGTAGCAAAACAACTACTTCATTGACATTCATCAGCCATTGGTTATAATCTAGCAAAAATTCTAATGGTAGCAAAACGATTAAAATACTAAAGTTTTACTAATTCATGTTATAATCTAGCAAAAATTCTAATGGTAGCAAAACTTGATAATTTCTCATGCGAATATTCTTCTTGTTATAATCTAGCAAAAATTCTAATGGTAGCAAAACGGATTCTTTCTTTGGGAATCGGAACAGCTTGTTATAATCTAGCAAAAATTCTAATGGTAGCAAAACATTACTATCCATTTGAATAGTAATCATATCGTTATAATCTAGCAAAAATTCTAATGGTAGCAAAACACGAAAATAGTGTAGTCCTGCTAGGCAGTTGTTATAATCTAGCAAAAATTCTAATGGTAGCAAAACAACTACTTCATTGACATTCATCAGCCATTGGTTATAATCTAGCAAAAATTCTAATGGTAGCAAAACTCTGTTATACAATATTATGGCGACCGTTCAGTTATAATCTAGCAAAAATTCTAATGGTAGCAAAACTTTATTACTAAACACAATTAATCTTTTTCTGTTATAATCTAGCAAAAATTCTAATGGTAGCAAAACTCATGTAAAAAACCCAATCCCCTACCTTAAGTTATAATCTAGCAAAAATTCTAATGGTAGCAAAACGTATACTATGTATACTTTTTTCTATTATTAGTTATAATCTAGCAAAAATTCTAATGGTAGCAAAACTAAGGTCAGCGATGCAGTTATTAACCAAAAGTTATAATCTAGCAAAAATTCTAATGGTAGCAAAACTCTGCCAATAATAGCAAATATGGAATCAAAGTTATAATCTAGCAAAAATTCTAATGGTAGCAAAACAAAAGGAAAGGAAGTAATGATTTCCTTTCCGTTATAATCTAGCAAAAATTCTAATGGTAGCAAAACAGACAATAAAAGAAAAACAACAAATTAATGGTTATAATCTAGCAAAAATTCTAATGGTAGCAAAACTTAATCTTTAAAGTTAAACAAGTAGAGTGCGTTATAATCTAGCAAAAATTCTAATGGTAGCAAAACAGGTAACGCCTGTTATTCATAACGGTTCAAGTTATAATCTAGCAAAAATTCTAATGGTAGCAAAACTTGTTTCGTGTCCTATTTCCCTAAAATAGTGTTATAATCTAGCAAAAATTCTAATGGTAGCAAAACTAACCTAACCTGCCTATTATGGGGACATGCGTTATAATCTAGCAAAAATTCTAATGGTAGCAAAACCGGTGAAAAATATATATGGTAAGGCTTTCAGTTATAATCTAGCAAAAATTCTAATGGTAGCAAAACAGACTTTGAAAACTTGGGAGGGTAAAATGAGTTATAATCTAGCAAAAATTCTAATGGTAGCAAAACGAGATTATTTAGAAAGGGGAGTTAATGTGAGTTATAATCTAGCAAAAATTCTAATGGTAGCAAAACTCAATAGCCGTAGGTAAAAGTAGAAGAGATGTTATAATCTAGCAAAAATTCTAATGGTAGCAAAACCTCAAAACTATATTACCATAATCTATTAAAAATATCATTAAAGCAGCGACAATACCTTATCGATTCTATCAGAATTCTTTCCTTTTATAATATTAAATAGCTCTTCCACAAGTTCATCATACTCAATATAGCCATCATATAAATTAAGAATTTCTTCATATAACTTCTCTTCATCAGCAAAATCTACCGTTTTATCTTTGAAGAACAAAACATCATGTATATCTTCACAGCTACTATATACTTGTCCACAATATGCAACAATATGGATATTTTTTTCTTTTATACTTTTCAGATATTCAGATATTTTCTCATCATAGTCAGTGAAATCAAGAAAGACCAAAACTTTGTTATCTGGTTTACACTTCGCCAATGCTTGAGCCATCTTTAATTGCAAAATGATATAGTCGCAATACAGCATATCAATTGGAAATGTATATTCTTCCTGATTCCATAAAATAACCTCCAATAATTTCAATAATTGTTTTTTATTAATATCCTGATTTCTTATTAGCAAAGGCAACCCCTCTTCTTCTGCTTTGTCCGTTAAAGCTGTTGCTACATCATTCATCAAAATGTTTATCGTATTTAACTCATCCAGTAATTCTATATCCTCGCAGAGTGCATCAAGGCACTTAAAAAGCAAAGAAGATGTTGGAAGTCTAAAATCTGAATGCATATCATATGTGGAAGATACTTCAAAATAATCCCATTCCTTAACATTAATAATATAATCATTGAAATATGCATTAATGGAAATGCCATTACTTTCTTGAAACTCACTAGAAGGAAGTCTATTAAAAATAAACCTCAAGAGATTCATAAATCTATATGTTTTATTTGCATCATGTGAAACTACATATTTTATTCTATTCATTCCAAACAAGTATGCTTCTTGACCATACGAAAAACTAAATTTATTCATTATTTTTCCCTCACAATCTAATAAATGCATCAGAATTGGCTATACTTTCTTGACTAGAAACTTCGCCTACAACCACTTCGATTTTTGCATACTGCTTTTCTGTAACCATCATTAAGCGTATCTGCCCTTTTTTTGGCAAACTTCTGCGCAGAATTTCAATATGTTTTGTGGCTGCTTCACGATTATTGAATATCTTGGAATAAACAGAAAACTGCATCATTAGATACCCATTTTTAATTAAGTGTTTCCTAAAAGCATTGTAAATTCTCTTTTCCTTTTTGGTAACCATTGGCAAATCAAAAAATAACATCAACCTCATGAAATCATAAATCATTCTATAATAGCTGTAGGCACAGAATAGTAATCACAAGTATATTCCTCCATGCACTTGATAATGTTATCAATATATAATCCAATTACATTTGTTATGGTTTGCCTTTTTCCTTCAAACAATATTTTTTTAGTTACCAAACTAATTAGTTCATCTCTATGTTCTTTTTTGAAAATACTTTCATATACTAAATTTTCTTTAACATAGTCATCCACAATTGGCCGAAACACCTCGATAATATCATCACTTAAATTATGCTGATTTTGAGGTCCCCTATGGAATATTCCAAGGCATGTATTTAATCCTTTACCCACAAGTATGCTTGTTATTTTTGAACGCAATATGCTATAACCATAATTCATTCCTGCATTTACAACATCATCACTAAATCTGATGAATTCTTTTCCAAAAAGTTCCCAGAAGTATAACCTTGCAGAAAGACCTTCACGATTTGTTTTATCTCCCTCTTCCACTTCCGAAATAAATTGGTTTAATTTATCAATCACTTTATAATCCGCATTGTGCTTTCTTAATATTTCATTCTGATTTTCTATTTTTGCTTGCACTATTTTTTGATGTAATACTTTCTTGAAATCTGCTTTCCATGCTACTTGCTTTCGAATCATCAACGCACTTGCGTGGTAGCTCCCAAATGGAAGACAGTATGATACTGGAAGATGATCTAACCCACATAAAATGATGTTAACATTACTTTGAGTCAATTTGTTTATCAATTGTACACTTAAAGTAGTTTTATAATTATCAATGACCAGTGTTTGGATGTCATCAATTGGAAATAGAACCTCCCCAGTTTTAGAGTGAACCTTTAGATTATCTAGATAAAGTGAAAGTTGTTCACTTTCTTCAATATATACGATACGCCATGCCACAATAGTACCTCCTTAATTTTAACAAAGAAAAAGAGTTCCGATAACTCGAAACTCTGGATCCGGGATAAACCCTTGTTTTGCTAGGTCATTAAAACTTTTGCTAGATTATGACCAATTACATTATAAATCATTTCCAGTTGAGTTTCAAGTCTTCAAATTCCACTTTATAATAATTTCCTAAAGAGTCCGTATTATACTTGAATATTTTTTTGATTTTCTTACCAATAGTAGGCATTAACTGCTTTTTCTCATAATATTCAATTGGTTTTACTTCTATTTGGTTTGTTTCATCATTGTTTGTCGCAGTGAATTTCCATTTATATCGATTGCTTTTACATAAATCTTCTAGAGATTTACTCAATAACAACCCTGCTTGAATATCTTCCTCTTTTATCAATTCAATAATCTCGTTTCTGTGCATACTGAATAGGAACTTGTCTTTATCACTGATTTTCTTTTTTGGATGCCTCTTCTTCTCTTCATAAACATCTTTTTCAATGTAATACTGTTTAGAAAAATTATCGTATTTGACATCACTGTATCGAATCGTAATGAACTTATATTGTCCTTCTGGAGTAATATAAAAATCTGTTCGATATGGAGAAATTTGCAGAATAACTACTTTTTTATTGCTTGAATTTGTCTTCAAAGGAATATGATTTCCTAATTTATTTTCTCTATATTTTACTGAAACAATATTTGGACCATCATTTTTCTTAGCATGTTTCGTTACATACCCATGTTCTTGATAATATAAATGAAAAGGATTTGTTTTCTTCTTTTTATCACTTCCTGGAAGCGGCATATCTAGCGAACCATACTCCTTTATGAAGCTTTGTACAATTTCTACTAACTTAGTAAATGTCTGAGGATTATGCTTATACATCAAATACTTTTCTACTTTATTCTTTATGATATCCTCAGCTAAGGTGAAAAATCCCGGATCATAAATATTTTTATATTTCTTTATTACATAATCTTCGCCATCAAAAACACGCGTACTATAAATGGTTTCATCTGCGACTTGCCTATTTGCTTTTCTATCAACCTTATAAGAAAAACGTTCAACTTTATACTCAATTAATTCTTTTAAAAATGTCATGTATTGATTATCAAAATACTCGTTATCATCATGTACCTGAATAACTTCTCCTGTATCTGGCATAACTACTTCACCAGCTTTTAGCTTATACTTCGACAGCATTTCTCTAATGATCGGCTGCTTTCTTATTGAGGAAATAATGAGCGCATCTATTGCGTGATGTTGATGATAATCTCTGTCTTTTGAAAGTCTTAATCGTTTTCTAAATGCACCTGTGGCTCCACCACGAATAGTATGTACCTTTGTTTCAATTTCATTTACTTGGAAGTAATCTGACAACATATTATGAATGATTCTGCTTGCATAACTAGTGTCAACAAGATTTCTTTGGATAAATTGACTTACAACCTCATACTTTCTTATGTCTTCGCGGAATAACAAATACTCCTTCTTCTTCCTTGAAATGGACTTCAAGGACAATATATACGATTCATATGATCCATAATTGATAGTAGATAATTTCCCTTGTGTAATTGCCATATGTGGTGTGAGATTCTCTTTGTCTTGATTCGCACTTTGAGTTACTAGCGCTTTGTTGTTGAAAGAATCGTCTAATGAGATAGAAATCGGAATAATATGATCTACCTCATATGCTGTAGGATCAGTAATCAATAAATTCAAGTCTATTGCAGCATGCGTATATAAACACTTTGCATCTTGCTCAAGGTATAAAGACAATTTCTCTTGTAATTTACCATTCACTTTTACATGCTCATATTTTCCTTGCAATAACGATAAAGCTTCTTTTCTTCTATTCTCAAACCTCTTTTGGTTTTCTTGTATTCTCTTTTTTTCTTCGGCAGAATTTTTTTCTCTGGTTGTTTCCACCACTATAGAATCAAACTCACCATAAACTTTCCTCAATTGATTAATAACTTTGATTGCCTGTCTTTGAGATTGTTTTACTACAGGGTTTAGAATTGCACTATCATCAAAATCAATTTTACTTTTGCCCACTAAAGAGCTTTTTCTAATATTTCTACTATTGTTTGCTGCAATTATTTGCATTTGATTCACTGGTTCAACAAGCATTTCTTGATTTATTTCATAAATAGCTTTTAATGATAAAGAATGGTATCCTGTCATACCTGTCATCTCAGATAATTTTGTCATGTCTAGCTCGCTCATATTCGCATTTAAGTCAGCAATACGATTTTTCCTATCACTTATTCCTTTGACCGATGTCAATATAGCCGCGATATCATCCAATACCTTTTTATCATCAAATATTTTTGATTCTTTTCCCAAAGTTTTTCTGAAGTTCTTAAAACCTTTCATCTCAGTTAGTATCGGCTTTCCTTCTTTGTTTTGCCTAAACCCTGAAACTAGCGAAGCATCAATTTTTAGTATTTGTTTACATAGTTGAGAAACAGTCAAATTCCCATTGATGTCTATCCATTGAATTGCTTCTTGCTTCTCTTCTTCAGTAATTTTCCTGTCATCTACTGTTAGATTATTTAAATCATTTAATAAGTTAAACAATTCAGCAGAATAACCATTTTTTGGTGCTCGTAATTCTTCTGGGTATATTGAACACTTTCCTCTCATTTTTTCGATTAAATCGATTTTAGTAATTTTCCCATCGACAACAATAAATCTACCATATGGAGATGGAGATTTTTCACTTCCAGGACCTTCATAATACGCCCTGCGTCTTCCAATTATATCGGTGATTTTTGCCGACAATTCTGTAGAAATTTCTTGCGTTTCTAACAACTTCGTAAGCTCATTGACGTAGTCACTTGTTTTAAAATTATTACTTGTTCCTCGAACTTTTTTGTCTTCGGAATTCAATCTCATGAGTTGAATTTCACAAACATATTTCCCAGCAGAGAGAAGTTCAGTATTAGCAGCAAGTGTTTTTTTCGTTTCTCCCAACTCCTGTGCTTTGACTTCATCTTCTTCCACTGTTTCAATTGAATTCCCTCTTCGTTTACAAATATGTAATAGTGATGAACAAAGTTCTTCATTTGTTAATTTTTCAGATAATCCTTTGACCCTAGTTTGATAAGGGTTCGATGTAAAAACAAAATCATCGTTCATCAATCCTTCCGCTTTCAAAAATTTCACTAAATCATCTCTTCTGTTTTTCCGTCTATTTTTTAAACGACGAGCTCCCCGATTCGTTCTCCTCTTCACATTTTCCCCTGGAGCTGATTCTGGAAATAGACGAACTCCACAATCAATTATTTTGGAGTTATCTGGGTCTATAATTCCCCATCCAACTGAAGCAATTCCAATATCCAGACCAAGTACATATTGATTTTTATTATTCATTTCAATCCTCCTGTCTTCTATATTCTATCAATGAAATGATTTTTTTCAAACTATACAGAATCAAATAAGTCAAATTTCCTTGCAACTGCTTGGTAGTAATTTTCTTCCCAATCTATATTAGCTATTGCTAATAATAACATATTTCTTACTGCCGTTTTCTCTGTTTCGCTGCCTTTAATACTTTTAAGAAATTGTTCATAATTAGTATTTCCTTTTTCTTGAAAACAATTTCTAAAATAATATTCTTCCGCCTTTTTTGTTATTAACAGAAAGAAATGAATCATTTCTATTGATGAAAATACAGTTAATACTTGTCTATTCTCCATGATGTTGCCTCCTCTTAATCCAAGTTTAGATCAAGAATAGGACGATTTATGTCCTTTATTGTTAAATTAATATTTACTTGCAATCATTAAATATTGATTTGCTATCCTATTTCGTAAAGAAACTGGCTCTATTACTTCAACATCATCAATTAAAGAAAAAATGAAACTATTTATCACATACTCACCTTTCATATCTACTTCAAGTATATAATGCTTATCATCATCATCATAAATGACTTGATTATCTCCATAATTAAATTCCTTTAAGTCAATTCTATGATTTTTTATTTTCAGTTTCACTCTAATACTTTCAAATATTTCCTCACTAAATGGTTGGGTATTCATAGATTTGAACTCTTTCACAAAACGCTTTTGCATAAGACTAATCTTTAAAAATCGACTAAGTTTCAGTCTTCTAAATACAGATTTATCATGATGGTAATATCCACTTACATAGTAAGTATTTTTGTAGACTAGAAAATCATATGGTTCAAATTCGATTCCCTCTTCAATTTCACCACTTGCTTTTTGATAAGTGATTAAAATACAATAATCGTCTTCCATTGCTTTTTGAATAAGAACATGATTATTTCTAACCCTTTCCCTAATTTCAGATGTTAATGTAAATCCTTCAAACACACTATATGATTCATTAATTTCCATTTGAATTTTACTTGCTAGAATTTCTAATAATTCTAAACATTTTTCATAATTAGGAAGACTAGAGTTCCCTTTTACTAAGTTTTGAATATCACGAAAACATTGTTGATATTCTTCCGTCACTTGAATCGGAATGAATAAGTTTCCTTTTAATAATTTATACCCTCCATCTTTTCCTTTACGAGAATCAACATTGTATCCTAACTCGCGTAATTGCTCAATCAATCTACGCACTGCTCTTTCATTGATTCCTAAGTGTTCCATAATTTCATTATTTTTTACATAATAATTACGCGCATAAAGAAAAGACAGCACCTCTAGTATCAATTGTAACTTTGTATAAGCAAATGAATTTTCCATAGAATAACTATACCATATATTCTTTTCTTACAAAACGGAATTCCTTAATCAAAATGCAGGCAACTATCATTCCAGCGATATCCTACTCCATGAATTGTCACAATAAAATTAAACAAGTTTCCTCCTTCTAACTTCTTCCTAATTGATTTAACATGAATATCTATCTTTCTTACATTTTCACTACTACCCCATATTGCTTGAGATATTTCCGTTCTTCTAAGTGTTACGCCTTTGTTGTCTAGTAATAATGCTACTATTTCCATTTCCTTCCTTGTTAATTCTATCTCTGCATCGTTAATAATAATTTTATTGTCTCTTATTATTTCCCTTTTTACTCTTGCATTGAGTAACTTCTCTATATACAATCTTGTAATTAACTCTGATTCATCATGCTTTATCATTAAATCAATTTCGTTTCTTAATCCTTCAATCTCTCCCTCTTCATTTCCATCAGATATCATTAAAACTGTATGCACAACTCCTTTCATCTTTTTCACACTCTTCAATAACTCCACACCATTACTTATTTTTAGTTCATAATCTGCTATTACTACCATCTCATTCCCTTTTACAGATAGTAGCTCTCCTACACCTTCTAATAAACCTATGCATCCTATCACTTCATATCCATTCATTGTCTTCTTTACTTTTTCAAGTATCTTCCTATTTTCACTTACTACCACTATCATCATTTTATGGTTACATCTCCTTTTGTCTATTGAAAAAGGTCGAATTTTTTCTCCGCCCTTTTTCCATTCGTTTCAATTTTCTTTTTGGTTTGGAAAGCTTTTTTGTAAACTAATTTTCTTCTCTTCCCTTTTTTCTCAATCCAAATGTAACAGTTCCTGCTGCTGCAATTAACAACAATGCCCATGGCAGAACACCATCTGCTATCCCTGTATTTATTACAGTTGGTGCTGCTGGTACTGGTCTATTGATTACACTCACTTTTGCGATTGCAGTTGTTATAAAACCTGTCCCATGATCTTCATATTTGAATGTAACTTGATATTCTCCTGCTTTAGTAACATCTACATTATTTGTAACTACTGCAGTTACTGAGTACATAGTAAATGCTGTATATAGTACTGCATTTCCATCTTTATCTTTTGCACTTACAAAGTTATTTTCTGGATTCCATCCTTCCCCTACTGTTATTACTACATCTTTTAATATAATTTCAGTTTGGTCTGGTAAGATCGTAACTAATGATGTCGCTATAACTGGTACACCAGCAGCATTGTTACGGGTATAAGTCACATTATAGACTCCCAGAGTAGTGGTATCAACCACATCTCCACTAATAGTCATATCACTTACTGCTAAAGCATTACCATCTTTGTCAGTTGCACCGACAAACCCTAGTGCACTTGTCCATATTTGATTCTCATAAAGAGTTACTGGACTAGCTACTACTGTTGTTTGATCTGCTAAAACTGTTACTTTTACAGTTTTACTTGCTATTCCATTTGTAAATATTATTGTGTATTCTCCTACAGTTGTTGTATCTACCGTTCCTGTTACTGTTATTCCAGAAAATGGTACTGCAGCACCTGTTATATCTGTTGCACTAAGAAAGTTATCCGATTCTACATTCCATGATTGACCTACATATAGAGAACTATCCTTAGCATTTACACTTGTCTTATTGTCTACTACGATGACTTTTGCAATTGAGGTAACTGGCGTTCCGATTGCATTGTCGTAAGAATAGCTTACATTATATGTTCCCGGTGTATTAACATCTACTGTATCTCCACCCATTGTCATATCATTTACAGTCAATGCATTGCCATCTTTATCTGTTGCACTAGTAAAACTGTTCGCTTTTGTCCATGAATCACCTACATAAATTGACATATCCTGTACAACAACTGTTGTTTGATCCGCTAATACAGTTACTACCGATGTTGCCGTAACCGCAACTCCTGCTGCATTGTTGTAAGAATAACTTACATTATATGTTCCCGGTGTATTAACATCTACTGTATCTCCACCCATTGTCATATCATTTACAGTCAATGCATTCCCATTTTTATCTGTTGCACTTGTAAACCCTAATGCTTTTGTCCATGTTCCACCTTCATAGATCGATACATTCTTGGCAACTACTGTTGTTTGATCCGCTAGTACTGTTACTGTTATTGTTTTGCTTACTTTAATTTTATTAACTGTATCATCATTTGTATATGTTATTGTGTATGATCCTGTTACTGCTGTATTTACACTTCCACTTGTTGATATTGATGAAAAAGGTATGCTTGTTCCATCTTTATTTGTAGCAGAATCAAAATTATTCGCTGCACTCCATGTTGAACCTGTGTAAATTGTGCTGTTATGAGCATCCACACTTAATGCATGGTTTATGACTTTTGCAGTGATTATTTTCTCTGTTTTATTGCTGTTACTATCTGTAATTGCATATTTAACAGTATAATTACCAACTGTATTTATATCAAATCCACCATTATCTGCCACAACTACTAAATGACTAATATCCCCGTCTTCAATATCAAATGCTGTTACTCCACTCAGTAAATCAGTACTGCTATATTGACCTTTATAAAACGTCTTATCTGTTGCTTGAAGGCTTGGTACAAATCCACCAAAACTAGTTCCAAAGAACTTTCCATTCACCGCCCAGTTGAAATCAATAGCATACCAATCCTTATAATGTCCATTTACATTTGTTTCAGAAGTAATATCCGGTGCTTCTACTGCAAACATCATGGAAAATTGAAGTTCGTAATCAGACCCAATTGTCAAAATAAACTTTTTATCACTTTCCCAAGTCAATGTATAAGAGGTATCTTCTATATCAATAACAACACCATTTCGAGTAAATTGTATTGACTCTGGTAAAATTGGTGCGTCCGCTTCTACTGTCAATTTACCATTAGCAACTCCACCACCAGCTGGATAATACCCAAAATTGTACAAGTGATATGGATTTGAATATAAATATAATCCCTGCTTATCACTGTCTCCATATCCAAGATAATTTCTTATAATACCTGCAGGAAGAGGAGCAGTAGCACTCACTCCAACTTCAATTCCTGCCCACCATGAAGTTCCTCCACCCCAACTTTTTTTGGCAACCTTTAAAAGCTTTTCATTTGTTGGGATTTCGAATGGGCTACCACTCACAGGTACATATGTTGCTAAGATTTCTGCCTGCCCTGTAATATCCTTTGGTTTCCCTCCAATTGCAATTTCAATTGTTGTATCCTCATAAACATCTTTCAATGCTGTCAAGGTCACTATTCCTGTCAAAGAATCCTTTGCATAAACAAAGTACTCGTCAAGACCAGTCGAAGCATATTGTACTAACGCCATGTCGACCAAATTAGTAGGAAGTTCTAATTTTATTACATCCCCTGTTAAAACTGGATTACTTGCGTCAATATCAAGAGTAAACTTGAAAGTTAAAGTGAAATCTATAGTCTTCTCATCTTGAAGATTTGTTTCTAAAGAAATCCTTGTTGCATCCAAGGCAGATACTTCAATACCTCCTACAAAAACTGTTGATAGGAATATTGATATTACAAGTATTTTATTCCATATTTTCTTAAACATCTCTTTCTCTCCTTTTCTCTACTTGAACTAAATAATTCAAGAATTTATTGAAATTATGATAAGACTAATTAATGCAATAAATGTTTATTTTGCTTCAAGCAGAATAACTAAAGCATTTTTCTTCTATGTATATAATAGGCGAAAAAACAACAATATTTTTTATTGATTTTGAGGGTTATATTTATAAATTTTACATAATTTCCCCACTTTTTCTTGCAATTAATGTTAAACACATGTTATTCTTAGTAAGAATATGGTAATTAACTAATGTCAAAGGCAATAAAAGTTCATCTATTATATACATAGACGAACTTTTTTTATTTTGAAAATCTAAATAATAATACCAATTACTTAATAATCTTATAAACAAAAAGGCAAGCTAATCATGATCCATTAATCACAATTAACCTGCCGTAAATTAGTCTTTTATTATACTATGTTTTCTACTTCGTATACTTGCTGATCCACCCTGTAATTTCTTCTAATCTTTTAACACGGTGAGTCGGTTTTCCAGAACGAGATAGTTCATGGTTTTCTCCTTTAAACCAACAAAATCTAGATTCTACACCACGGTCTTTTAATGCCGTAAACATCTGTAAACCTTCTGGTATCCAACAACGATAATCTGCATCAGAATGAATAAACAATGTTGGTGTACTTACTTTATTTGCGTATTTCAATGGAGAATGCCACCACAGTTTTTCCGAGCCTTCATAGATATCTTTTACCCCCTGTTGGTCTTTTGTAAAATGAGGTCCAATATCACTATTTCCATAGAAGCTCACCCAGTTTGAAATAGAGCGTTGTGATGCTGCAGCCACAAAACGGTCAGTATGCCCAATAATCCAGTTTGTCATGTAACCGCCATAGCTTCCCCCTGTTACGCCTACTTTCTTAGGATTAATTGCTGGATATTTCTTCAATACTGCATCGGTAAAATTCATGAAGTCTTCATAATCAATGGTTCCATATTTACCACGAATATCCATAAATTCATTTCCTCTACCATCAGAACCTACAGGATTACAAAAGAACACAAAGAATCCTTCATTCGCCCAATACTGCATTTCATGATAGAACACTTCTCCATATACGGTTTTTGGTCCTCCATGAATATTCAAAATAGCAGGATACTTTTTATTTTTATTATAATCTTTTGGCTCTAATACCCATCCGTCTATACTGGTATCTCTACTTTTTACTTGCAATAATTTTGGTTTTGCAACATAAACATCCTTCAACACTTCTTTGTTAAAGCTACTTACTTGTGTCATCTTTTTACTAGAAATATTATATTGATACAATTCTTGTAAGTTCATATCATACAAACACGACATTAAAACATTACTTCCACTGATATCAAAACAATCAATAGACCCTTCTTTTTCAATTACTTTTTCAATTTTGTTTTTATGAATACGGTAAAGATGACTGCTGTTGCGAATAGTCGTCACAAAATAATATGCATCATCTAGCACTTTATCTATCATTCCACCTCCAAAACGGCAATCAGAACCCACAGTACTTCCAATACTATCACCATATGAAATTGTATTTGTTATGTTTCCTTTCGCATCTAACAGGTAGAAATCTCCATTTTGATTCATTCCCCAATCTTTTCCATCATTCATACAAACAATAAATCCTTTTTGATAGAAATGCGCTAATTTAACACTATACTTTCCGTCTTTCACTAGCGTTGTTGTTGTCTTTTTATTCACATCATAAAGATAAATGCCAGATGTTCGATTTGATTTCTCTTTCATAATCGAACCTGTGTAAAGAATCATTTTCTTATCCGCTGATACCTTTACAGATGCTGTTTGGAAAAAGGCATTTGTAACTGCTGTGCAAGTATCTTTCTCACTATTATAAATATACATGCGTTGACGCATTTTATTCTTAAAGCCAACACCATTGAACCACCATGGCATTTCATCTAAGATTTCGTAATCATCATTATCTTTTGCTTCTTGTTTCAACTCTTTTAGCTTTTCCTCATCATATTTATGAAAATCAGGATGTGATGCACTAGTGTTTGCTACTACCACATATAAACCATCATTAAGAATCTGAATACTTGAAACTGATAATGGAATGGTAAATGCTTTTTGTGCTTCTCCTCCATTGATATCCAAACAATAAAAGGAAGTAAATACATCATTGGCAGCTTTTTTATGTTTATCGATATCATCACGTACTGCAGGAAATAAAATATGATCATCATCTTCAAATATAAAACTATTTTCCTGATCTAAGCCAGTCAATTTTTTTAAGCCTGCCTTATCATGAAGCCAAATATTTGCTGGATATTTATTATCCTTTTCATCTGTAGTGCGCACTACAAAAGCCGCACTCTTCCCCTTTGGACTATAACTTACATTAGATAAAAATTTGTAGTCAAAGAATTCATTTACTTTAAGTTTTCTCATAATATTCTCCCTATATTTTCAATTATTATACCACCATTTTATGGAAAAAATGATTGCTTTTTATTTATTGTTAATAATATCTGCAACAATTAAGCCATTTGCTGCAGCTTGAGAGAGTGATCGTGTGAATCCAGCCCCATCTCCAAGCGCATAAATTCCAGAACAACCTTCAATTTCAAAATTTTTACACTTTGGTCTTCCAGAATAATACTTGCATTCTACACCATAAAGTAATGTATCATAATTGGCAGTCCCCGGAGCAATTTTATCCAATTGATGTAAGGTTTCAATAATATTATCCAATTGCCTTTTTGGCATACAAAGGCTCAAATCTCCCGGCACAGCATTCAAACTTGGACGTACTGTTGACTGTCCTAAACGACTTGCATCTGTTCTTCTTCCTGCTTCCAAATCCCCCAAGCGTTGTACTAGAACACTTCCCCCTCCAATTTTATTCGCAAGAGAAGCAATAGAGCGTGCATATTCAATCGGTTCATTGAAAGGTTCTGTAAAGCGAATGGTAGAAAGCAAGGCAAAATTTGAATTCTCTGACTTCTTTGTTTCTTCCTTATATGCATGTCCATTAACTGATAACACGCCATCTGTATTCTCTGTCACAACAAATCCTCTTTCGTTAAAACAAAACATTCTTGTTGTATCTCCATACTTTTTAGAACGATAGTATACTTTTGGCTCATAGATTTTCTTAGAAAAATGATCCCATACAATGGCAGGTAATTCTACTCGAACACCGATATCTACTTGATTATTTTCAAATGGAATCTCATTCTCTTTACACCATTGAATAAACCTTCTACTTCCTGATCTACCTACAGCAAGAATGATATTTGTTGCTTGTATTTCTGCTACTTCTTCTCCCTTTTTATAACTGACTATTTTATTATTTTTATCAACATCAATTACTTGACAACGAACTCGTATATCAATTACTTTTTTTAGATATTCTTGCATTTTCAACATTGTTTCAAAGTTAGCATCCGTTCCCAAATGCTTTAATTGTGCTTGTTGCATATGCAAGTCATATTGAAGACATAATTGCTTCAATTCATTGCTCGGCGTAAATCGTTCTTCTATTGCTCCAAAACGCATTAAAATTTGATCTGACTCTTCAATATATTCCAATACCTTTTTTGGCTCAATAAAATCAGGAAGCCATCCTCCATATTCTGTTGAAATAATATATTTACCATCAGAAAAAGCACCTGCGCCACCCATACCATCCATAATATCGCAAGGACTACATTTAATACATTGCTTAACTGTTCCTTTTATAATTGGACACTTACGGTTTGCGATATCATTTCCTTGTTCCAACAATATGATTTTTGTATTAGGGTTTCTTTCCATTGTTCGGTAAGCAAACATCATTCCTCCTATGCCGCCTCCCACAATGACAATATCTGCTTTTTCCATTATCGTATCCTCCTTCATTATAAAAATATTATATCATAGAAATTTACATCCCTTTCCACTTCCACTATAATAAAGGAAAGGAGAATCTATATGTATTCACTAACCAAAGTAAAAGAAGCCAAGAAAATATTAGATGGGATAATTGACCGTACCCCACTACTAAAAACAAATAATCTTGTTGCCAATTATAATTTATATATTAAAGCAGAAAACCTACAGTATACAGGTGCTTTTAAATTAAGAGGTGCTTATTATAAAATGTCTCAATTGACAAAGGAAGAAAAGTCTCATGGAGTGATTGCTGCTTCTGCGGGAAACCATGCCCAAGGAGTTGCTTATGCTGCTCAAAAAATGAATATTCCTGCTTGCATCGTCATGCCAAAAACTGCCCCCATTTCAAAAGTAGAAGCAACACGAAAATATGGCGTGGAAGTTGTACTATTCGGTAATAATTTTGATGAAGCTTATCAAGAAGCAAGACGAATCCAAAAAGAAACAAATGCTACTTTCATTGAACCCTTTAATGATATTGATATTATTTGTGGACAAGGAACGATTGCCTTGGAAATTTTAGAGGATCTACCAGATGTTGACCTTGTCATTATCCCTATTGGTGGTGGTGGCTTAGCCGCAGGAATTGCTGCAACCATTAAAGCTTTAAAACCAGAATGTTTAGTATATGGTGCTGAGGCTAAGACTGCTGCTAGTATGTATGAGTCGTTCCAACAAAACAAACTTACTAGTCTTGAACAGTGTTATACCATTGCAGATGGAATTTCTGTAAAAACACCCGGTGATCTTACTTATGAAATTTGTAAAGAAACCTTAGACGGCATCTTACTTGTGGATGATGAAGAGATTTCTAGTGGTGTTTTATCCATCATGGAAAACTTAAAATTAGTTGCCGAAGGAGCTGGTGCAGTTGCTGTGACTGCAGCATTATATCAAAGCATTGATTTAACGAATAAAAAAGTAGTTGCCTTGCTTTCTGGTGGAAATATTGATGTTACCATGATTTCCAAAATCATTGATCGCGGTTTATCCAAAACAGGTAGAAAATTATCTTTTGGTACAACGATTCCTGATCGTCCTGGTCAATTAAATCAATTATTGCTTTTATTAAGTGATTTAAATGCCAACATTATCAATATTAACCATAATCACTCCCATTACTTGAGTACCCCTGATCGCTGCTATGTCGAAATATCTGTTGAAACGGCAAATCATTCACATCAATATGAAATTTTAAGAATATTAGAAGAACATCAGTATTATTGTATTCAAGAAAAAAAGAATGAATTACTATAGTTTAATTCAGTAAAAAAATCCCTGTGATTATTAAGTGAGCTTCCTATCATTCACTTCAATCTCTTGGGATTTTTTTTAATACCCTAAATTTTCTTTTACAAGAATTACTTTAATTCTTTTATCCTGATGACTACGAGCCAAGGCTACATAAGCTGCACAAATTCTTTCTGGGCTAATACAATCAGCACAGGTTGCTAACATCGTACATGGGGTTTCACGATTTAACCTCATGTTATTCATGGGTCCCGCAATTTCTTGAATTCTTTTAACTGCGGCATCCATATCCTTTACTAACTTATTGATTCCCACAACAACAATCACTTCCTTTGGTCCAAAAATCATTGCTGAAACACGATTCCCATTTCCATCTACATTCAATAAGATTCCATCTTCTGTAATCGCATTTGTACTTGTCAAATAAACATCTGCGCTATAAGCCTCCCGAAATATCTTTTGTACATCTGCATTTTCAGCATAACGATTTTGAAAATCAACATCCATCTTATTCAATTCATCTATTAAGCCTAATTCAAATAATGTTTGGCTACCACCAACATTTACACTAGCTCCTTGTGGTATTATTTGCTTAATGATTTTAACTGCTTGCTTTCCATTTTCTGCAATATGCACTTCAAATTGACGTGCTATTAAGTTCTTTACTGTCCTCTCAATCTTAAGCTCCATTATTTTCTTTGCATGCTCATCCATCATATCACCTCTCATTTAATTATATTATATCAATTAATAGGTGAAATGATAATAAAATATGATATATTATAGAATGTAATATATTTCAATAAAAGTGAGGTTTCGTATGAAATTTGTTAGAAATACTGCTGATTCTTCCATAGTAGAAGACAGTGTCTATGGAGTCATGGAATTAGCGAATAAAAGAGCGGCTGAAATTGGAGAAGAAAATGTATATAATGCTACCATTGGTTCCTTATATGGCGAAAATGACATTATTGTTGCATTCGATACAGTATATAACTCCTATCATCAAATTCCAAAAGAAAAGAAAGCTGCTTATTCTGGATCCATCGCAGGTAATCCAAATTATTTAAGTGATGTATATCGTTGGATATTTGAAGATAAAAAATTAAATCTTTTCCACAAGGAAATCGCTACTGCAGGAGGAAGTGGAGCCCTTGCTTTAGCTTTCAAAAATATTTTAGACATTGGAGAAACCGTCTTGCTTCCTGAAATTGCTTGGGGTTGTTATTATGGTATGGTAAAGGAAAATAATAACAATATGGCTTTTTATGAGCTATTTGAAGGCGATCATTTTAACATTGCTTCTTTCAAACAAGCTTGCCTTAAAGTTCTTGAAACCCAAAATAAATTATTAGTTTTAATCAATGATCCTTGTCATAACCCTACTGGTTATTCATTGACTATGGAAGAATGGACAGAAATCATTGAATTTTTAAATATATGCGCAAAGGAAAACGCCGTATTTTTACTAAATGATGTTGCCTATATTGATTACTCTTATAGCCAAAGTCATGCAAGAGATTACCTTTCTGTATTTAATCATATTGAACATAATTTTGTGGTGTATATTGCTTTTAGTTGCTCAAAATCTTTGACCTCTTATGGACTTCGTTGTGGTGCTGGTATCTTATTGGGAAAAGATGAAGAAACTTTGAATTCCATCCAACAAGTATTTATAAAAACTGCTCGTGCTATATGGAGTAGTGTTCCTAATGCCGCCATGGAAAATTTTTCTTTGATTGCTAACAAATACAAAGAAGATTTCCTAGTAGAGAAAAAACAATATATAGACTTAATGAAAGAAAGAAGTTCTTTATTCATTGAAGAGGCAAAACAGTGTGACTTACCTATTTACCCATATAAGGAAGGCTTCTTTGTTACCATAAAAATTGAAGATAGTACCTCGAGAGACCGTTTCCATGAACAACTATTAGCTCATGATATTTTCTCTGTGAAAGTGACAAAAGGAATTCGGCTTGCAATTTGTAGTCTATCACTTCGAAAAATTAAAGGATTAGCTGCAAAAATGAAATCATTATTGTAAAACAAAAATAGCGAGAAATCTCCGCTATTTTTTTACTATTCATTACTCTTTCTTATTTTATTTATTCAAAGCCAAAGGAAGATAATATTTTTTCCAATTCTGCTTCATTAGGAGCCTCAGTAAATCCTATTACGATTGAGACAAGCACATCTCCTCTTAAAAAGAAATATTGATAGGAATACATATCTACACCCATAGTCCTCATTTTATAAACGAAACCACTCATGATAACACCATCAACTTCAACAAAAAGATCCTCTAATACTTCCGCATCCATTGATGCTTTGATGCTTGTTTTTGCTCCTTCAATAGAATAATTTAGCGCCTCACTTGCCACTCCAAAGGGCATTTCTTGCGTTATTACTGCTATCATCGTTGATTCGCTATCATCAAGAGCCGCAAATTCATAAATTGGTCCACTACTAATATTATTGCCAAGATCCTGAGCACTTGCCCCTAATGTTTCACCCATCTCTTTATCTGTTAAAAATTGATAATTTGATGGAAGTTGCATTATAACGCCTAAATATTCACTATAAAATAGATTATCACTGGTAATTCCGCGATTATATTCTATTCCTCCATTATCCCAGTTATTTGAGGATGCGTATTCAACGAACTCACTCAAATCAGGATACTGAATTTCATAATCACTTGGAATTTCCTCTATTTTTATTTCTGCATCTCCCTTTATAGTTACAGCCATCGTGCTGTCTTCCATTTTCATAGAAAAGCTTATCGTTCCTGAATCAATCATTCCTTCTTTTCCAATCAAGAAAATTATTACCATGTCTTCTATTTCGGCACCCATTCCTAACTCATCCGAAAATTCCTTATTTAATTGGGCAAGCACTGCTTTATTGAAATTGATTGTAATTTCAGTACTCTCACCAACTTTTTTAGCTTTTAAGTTAAAAACGGTATCCACTTGTTCCGCTAATTCATTATAGTCAATCTCAGTAGGCATTGGTACAGGCGCACCAGTAGGTTCTGTACTAACTTTTTTTGTAACCCCATCATCTTCATAGTACTTACCATCTTTTACATACATTGTATATTCTATCTCCGTGCCAAACATATTTACAGACATGTGAGCCATTGCTTCTGCATTATTAATATCGCCTACATTTTTAACCCACATTTCAAAATCAAAATCAGCGTCTATTTTCATTCCCATTGTTTCAATTTCAAAATTACCATCAATTCCATAGTACACATTTTTAAGTTCATCTGTTTTTTGAAGTGCTTCTTTAAACACTTCCTTTGCATTAATCTCCGCTTTACATCCAACAAAAGAAATTAGTAATAAAACGGCAATGATTCCTTTCACTATTTTTTTCATAATATCCTCCATATAGTTATTATACAAAAAAATAATATAAAATAAAGTAATTATTTCTTATTTAATCCTCTTCATTCCCATAAAAAAAGTAAGATTTCTCTTACTTAAATGCTTTCTTAAATTTATCAAATACCGTTTCTTTACTAGATATCTCTCGTAGTTTTTCATATAATTCTTTTTCTTCACGAGATACTTTAGTCGATATTTCTAATTTAACTTCTACAATCTGATCACCATTTGATGAAGAGCGAGCATCTTTGACACCCTTCCCTTTTAAACGAAATTTTGCGCCATCTTGAGTTCCGCTAGGAATCTTCAGTTCCACATCTCCATACACTGTTGGTGTGTCCACTTTGCATCCTAATGTTGCATCTACTGCTGAGATAGGAATCTGTATATAGATGTTCTTGCCTTCTCTTTGAAAATACTTATGCTTATTAACGATGATTTCAATGTATAAATCTCCATTTGGTCCTCCATTTATACCTCTTTCACCTTTTCCACTCACGCGTAATTGTTGACCTGATTGAATTCCTTCTGGAACTTTAATATCTACATTCACTCGTTTATGCTCATAAGCTTTCCCATTACATTGATGACATTTTTTCAAAATTCGCTTACCACTTCCACTACATTCCGGACAAACTCCTTGGGATTGAAATACACCAAACGCAGTACGTTGTTGCGTAATAACTGTTCCACTTCCATTACAAGTAGGACAGCTTTGAATATCACTACTACTTTCTGCTCCACTTCCTTTACAATGGCTACATGGTTCGTCAACATCTAATCTAACAGATTCTGTTTTCCCAAAAATAGCGTCCATGAAATCAACTCTCATTTGCATATAGCGGTCTTGCCCTTTGCGTGGACCTGTGCTTTTTCTTTGTCTTCCACCAAATCCTCCGAAGCTATTTCCGCCAAAGAATTGTCCAAAGATGTCATTTAAATCTCCTTCAAATCCTCCAAATCCGCCTCCTCCAAAGGAATTCCCATCAACACCAGCATGACCAAATTGATCGTAATTAGACCTCTTTTGAGCATCACTGAGTATTTCATAAGCTTCCTGAACTTCTTTAAACTTTTCTTCAGCACCAGCTTCTTTATTCATATCAGGATGATATTTTTTTGCGAGAGTTCGGTAGGACTTCTTGATTTCTTGTTCTGTTGCGCTTTTATTAATACCTAATATCTCATAATAATCTCTTTTTGTATTACTCATATGATCACTCCTATATTTCTACTAACAGACAATAACCCTAGTAAAAACTAGGATTATTTCTGAATTAATTTGTTTTTTCTGTGAAGTCAGCATCTACAATATCATCATTATTTGGTGTATCTGTTGTTTCTGCACCTTCTGCGTTTTGTTGTTGATACATTGCTTCACCCATTTGTTGAGCCGCTTTTTCTAAAGCATCAATTTTCTCTTTCAAAGTATCCATATCATTGTTATCAATTGCTTCTTTTAATTCATCTCGCAATTTTGTTACTTCTGCCTTTTGATCTTCACTTACATTTGCATTCTCTGCTTGTAGTGACTCATCAATTTGATGAATAAATTGCTCTGCTTTATTTTTTAATTCAATTTCTTCTTTTCTCTTTTCGTCATCTGCTTTATGATCTTCTGCATCTTTCACCATTTTATCAATTTCATCTTGAGATAAGCCTGAAGAATTTTGAATAATAATTGATTGTTTTTGATTGGTTCCTTTATCTAATGCTGATACATTAACAATTCCATTTACATCGATATCAAAAGTCACTTCAATTTGAGGAATTCCTCGTCTTGCTGGTGCAATTCCTGTTAATTGGAAATTCCCAAGCGTTTTATTGTCCGTCGCCATTGGTCTTTCTCCTTGAAGCACATGGATATCAACTGCTGGTTGATTATCTGCTGCTGTTGAGAATACTTGTGACTTTGTAGCAGGAATCGTTGTATTTCTAGGAATTAACACTGTCATTACACTACCTAATGTTTCAATTCCTAATGATAATGGCGTTACATCTAATAATAGGATATCTTTTACATCTCCAGAAATGACACCACCTTGAATCGCTGCACCCATTGCCACTACTTCATCAGGATTAACAGAATGGTTTGGTTCTTTTCCTAATTCTTGTTTTACGGCTTCTTGAACAGCAGGAATACGTGTAGAACCTCCTACCAACAATACTTGATGAATTTCATTTCTATTTAAACCTGAGTCTTTAATTGCTTGACGCACTGGACCCAATGTTCTTTCTACTAAATGTTTTGTCATTTTTTCAAAATTTGCACGTGTTAATGTTGCATCAAAGTTTAATGGACCATTATCACTTGAAGAAATAAACGGTAACATAATTTGTGTTTGCATTGTTCCTGAAAGATCTTTTTTTGCCTTTTCAGCAGCTTCTTTTAAACGTTGAAGTGCCATGCTGTCTTTCTTTAGGTCAACCCCTTGTTCTTTTTTGAATGTTTCAACCATCCAATCCACTAAGATATCATCAAAGTCATCTCCACCTAGTTTGTTATCTCCTGAGGTTGCTAATACTTCAAATGTACCTTCTGCTAAGTCTAGGATAGAAACATCAAATGTTCCACCACCCAAATCATATACTAATACTTTTTGTTCTTTATCTGTTTTATCAATTCCAAATGCTAATGCTGCTGCTGTCGGCTCATTAATAATTCTCTCTACTTCTAATCCTGCAATTTTTCCTGCATCTTTTGTTGCTTGACGCTGTGCATCATTGAAATATGCGGGAACTGTAATGACTGCTTTTGTAACTTTTTCACCTAAATAGTCTTCTGCATAAGATTTCAAATATTGAAGAACCATTGCACTAACTTCTTGTGGTGTGTACTCTTTTCCTTCTAAACTCGCTTTTTCATTAGAACCCATCAAACGCTTAATTGATGCTACTGTGTTCTTATTTGTAACGATTTGCCTTTTTGCTGCATCTCCAACAATTCTTTCTCCACCTTTAAATGCTACTACTGACGGTGTTGTACGATTTCCTTCTGGATTTGGGATAACTTTTGCCTCTCCACCATCCATTACTGCTACACATGAATTTGTTGTTCCTAAATCAATTCCTATAATTTTACTCATTTTTATTTTCCTCCTTAATTACTTATTTTTACAAGACTCGCACGTAAAACGCGATCTTTTATCTTATATCCTTTTTGTAGTACTTCAATTACAATACCAGATTCTACTCCTTCTACATCTTCCACCATAATTGATTGATGGAAATTTGGATCAAACACTTGATTTAAAGCTTCAATTTCTTCGACTCCTTCTTTCTTTAATGCATCTATCAATTGATTGTATATCATTTGAGTTCCTTGGTACAAAGAAGACTCTTGATCCATACTATCTAATGCTCTTTCAAAGTTATCTAATGCTGGTAATATTTCATTTGCAAAACTTTGTAAACGGTATTTGTTATGCATTTCAAAATCCAAACGCAAACGCTTCTTTGTATTTTCTGTATCTGCGTATGCTTTATAATACTCATTTTTTGCTTGTCCTAATTCTTCTTCTAATTCTAGAATTCTATTTTCTAATTCAACAGTTTTCTTATCCTTTTTACTCTTTTCTTTTTTATGGTCATCGATTTGGATTTCATCAAACTGCTTTTCTTCTTTCTTTTTACTCATCACTCTCTCCTTTATCAAAAAGTTCTTCAATACATTTTGCAAGATAATCAATTAGAGAAACGACACGATTATATTCCATGCGACTTGGACCCACTAACATCAACTGTCCTTCTTCTTCCTGATTGACTTTAAATTTACTACTAACAACAGCAACACCTTCTAGCCAAACAAGCTGTGAAGTTTCAGAAGTTTTCAACATCATTTCTCCTCTTCCTTCACCAATATCACGCCACACTTGATGATCTTCCATCATTATCATCAGTTTCTTTAATTTCTCAATATCTGCAAAATCAGGTTGATACAAGATATTGTTTTGACCACTAAAATACACATTGTCACTTGCAAAACGAATAAATGCATTTACAAAGGCATTAAATAACATTTCATGTCGCTCCACAGAATTTTCAATAATAGGACGAATACTCTGCATTTTTTCAACAACATCTCTAATAAACGTTCCTTGTAAACGATCATTCAAAATGTCACAACAAGACTGTATATCATTTACACTAACCTTTTTTTCGAAATGAAACACTTTGTTCTCTGTATGCCCACTATCTGTGATAAAAACAGCTACCGCACTTTGTGCATCAACAGGAAACAACTTAATGTGTTCAAGGCGTTGGTTATTTGCCTCAGGACCCAATACAATACTTGTCATATTCGTCATTTGAGAAAGAATATCACAAGATTGCCTCACTACATCTTCAATACGCAAACGAGATCCTTCCAAAATTGATTTCACCGCTACTGCAAACTCATCATCTACATATTTTTCCATAATGTGTTCTACATAATAACGATATCCCATTGTGGAGGGAATACGTCCACTTGAAGTATGTGTTTTTTCTAATAATCCTAGTTGTTCCAAATCGTTCATTTCATTACGGATTGTTGCGGTTGAGTAAGGTAATTGATACTTCTCGCTCAATTTCTTAGAACCTACTGGTTCAGCAGTTGCAATAAATTCTTCTACAATTGCCTTAAATATTTCTATTTTGCGATGATTCAGCATCAAATCCCTCCTTTTTAGCACTCTTATCATCCGTCTGCTAATAGTATACTAAAAAAAATTAGCACTGTCAACAAATAAGTGCTAATTCCTTTCAATTGTTTTCAAAGTCCCTTTTACTCCCCAGAATTATGATTGAAACAAGAATAAATACAGCCTCTAAAATATAATAAATCAAATCCAACTCTCCTGAGATAATCACTTCTGTTTGCCAAATAAATGCCATAATCCCTTTTATAATTAAATTAAAAATCAAGATCCCTCGTACAATTCTCAATTCATATTGTGACTGCTCAAGTGGCATTTTTACTAATAATGCACTCATCCAAATGACTACTAAGAAATCAAGAACATATAAGGCTTGTGTACAATAATAGAAAAGCAGCATTTTACTAGATGAAATATTACTGCCACCCAAAGACACAGCAAGATATGTTATTACAAATAAAATATAAATAATAATATAGCTTGTTCTTATACTATTGAAAATCGCAAGCTTCCTCTTTGTAAGTTTCATATACACTTATAGATGATACTTCTTTAAAACTTGATTTCTTATTTCCTCGGGGATAAATTTTGTAATATCTCCTTGGTTTTTAGCAATCGCTTTTGCCACTGAGCTTGATAAGAAAGAATATTCTGGATGTGTCAAAAAGAAAATTGTTTCTATTTCTTCAGCCATGATTAGATTTGCTGTTGCTAATTGTAATTCATACTCATAATCAGATACCGCACGAATTCCACGCACCAAAAATTTTGCTCCATATTTACGCGCTGCAACAATGGTTAATCCATCCTCAGAAATCACTTTTACATTCGGCATATCTTTTGTTACTTTTTCCAACATTTCTTTTCTCTCTGCAACAGAAAAAGTCCCTGACTTCTCCTCATTATACATAATCGCCACATAGAGTTCATCAAATAAACGACTCGCACGTTGAATTACATCAAGATGACCATAGGTAACAGGATCAAATGAACCGGGATACAATGCAATTTTCATACTTTATTCCTTCCCATAATAAGTAATCTTAACTTTTCCATAGACTACTTCTTTTATTTTTTTAATTCTACCATATTTTTCTTGAAAGCTGTCTTCCACAGCACTTTCCACTATAATATTTCCTTTATGATTCAATAAATCAAAAACATCTATTGTTTCTAATATCAAATTGTTTTCCTGTTTTTGATAAGGAGGGTCAATATAAATTAAATCAAATTGCAGCTCTAATGTCATTGATTTTCTCAAAACCTGAATAAAATCCATTTTCCAAACTGTACAATGTTCCTCTACATTTAAAGTACGGATATTATCATAAATCACACGAACTGCTTCACTGCTAGCATCTGCAAAATAAGCCTTACTCATTCCTCTTGAAAGCGCCTCTAAACCAATGGCTCCACTTCCCGCAAATAAATCCAAAACACATCCACCATCAAAATAAGGTCCTATGCTACTAAATATTGCCTCCTTCACTCGATCACTGGTAGGTCTTGTTGCCTCTCCCTCTAATGTTTTTAACTTTCGTGAACGAAAATCCCCTGCAATAATTCTCATATTGTATCCTCATATATTTTTTCTTCTGCTCGTTTATGTCGAACAATGATATTTTGACAAATTCCAATCGCCATCATAATAGCCATGGTACTAGATCCTCCTGAGGAGATTAATAATAACGGAACTCCTGTTAATGGAATTAATGCTGTAACTCCACCCACATTTAATAAAAAGTGAATGAACAAATACATGGCAACTCCAAATAATACAATTTTCTCTTTCTCTGTTTTCACTTTAAACGCATAACGAAATAATTGATAAATAACAATTCCATATAAAATAACAATAAATAAAAATGCAATGAATCCCAACTCTTCTACAATAATTGCCAATATGAAATCGGTACGTGCCTCAGGTAAATATCCATATTTTTGTAAGCTTTTTCCTAGGCCAATTCCAAATAGACCTCCGCGACTAAACGCAATCAAACTATGTACAAGTTGCCATCCTGAACCAAAGCGATCTATAAATGGATTCGCTGCTAATTCAAAACGCTGTATTCGATAACCCAAAAATGGTGCGTAGTTCTTAATCAGTTGAATTCCTTCCTCTGTTGTAGCAAACAGTATCAGTGCAATTCCTCCCACTATTATAATAATCGTAACTAATTGCAACTTTCTCAATGATTTATTGGAAGGAATTAAAAAGCACAAAAAAGCAATCGCAATTAACACTGCACTTGAACCAAAGTCTTTTTGCAGAAACAATATAATTATAGTGAAAAGCATCATAATCCAAAATGGTTTTCGAATCATTTGCCAGCCTGTTTTATCCGTATCTTTTTTATCTCCACAAAAATAAGCAATAATCAACATCATCATAATTTTTGCGAATTCACTTGGTTGAATCGTTACTTCTACAAAAGGAATTGGTATTCGGATCCAAGCATAAGCACCATTAACCGGTGCAAATAATCTTGTCGCCATTAACGCCCCAATCGCTACAACAATTAAGATCGGCATCGTTGCACGAACCAAATCAAAACTAAAAAGCTTAGATGCCAAATACATTGCAAAATAGCTAATTAAAAAATATGCTACATGCTTTCCCGCTGAAATAACAAGTGGCATCAAACTGTTTTGTGCAGCATTCATATTTGCGCTAACTGCCATAATCATTCCAAATACCATCAACAACAAAGCAGAAAGATGAATGGCTCTGTTATAACCACTAGGCATCCCAAATATTTTTTTTAGTTTTTGTTTCATGAATTCCTCCTGCTACTATTCTATCAAAAAATAACATTTCAACAAACACTTTTCATTTCCAAGGCAAAATACTTTATTTTTTTCATCGTTTAGTCTAAAATAATGTAGAGGTATCTAAATGGAAAAGAAATATGTCAATGTACTACTTGATAATCATCCCAGCCTTAGAAAGAAGTCCCAAGCTGTGGATTTACCTTTAAATGAGGATGATTTACATATATTAGAAGATTTATTACATTATGTAGAAGACTCTCAAGATGAAACGTTAAGAGAACAATACCAATTAAAAGCAGCCAGTGGACTTGCCGCACCTCAAATTGGTATCAATAAACAATTATTTGCGATTTTACTTGAAGAAGAAAAAGATGATGATATAATTATCCATAGGTATGCATTAGCGAATCCAAAAATAATCAGTCACTCTGAACAAAAAACTTACCTAACAATTGGTGAGGGCTGTTTATCTGTGGAAGAGGATCATTTAGGATTTGTACCTAGATACGCAAGAATTCGTGTAAACGCCTATGACATGATTCAAAATAAGGAAATTAACCTAAGAGCTAGTGGTTATCTAGCAATTGTATTACAACATGAAATTGATCATTTAAATGGAATTCTCTTTTATGATCATATTAACCCAGAGTTTCCAACAATGGAAATTCCCAATGCTATCGCTATTGAATAAAAAAAATAATGAAAATTATTTAAATAAATTAGGTGCAAGAAAGAGGAATTTATGAAAGAAAAAAAACAAACAGCACCAAGTGAAACTTTACCATCAGAAAAGCTAAACAAAACATACAATCTAGAAACTGATACTCTTATTTATGCCCTTGGTGGCTTGGGAGAGGTCGGAAAGAATATGTATTGTATTGAACATTTCAATGAAATTTTAATCATTGATGCTGGTGTTCGCTTTCCTGAAGAAAATTTACTTGGCGTGGATTATGTCATCCCTGATTATAGTTATTTAGTCAAAAATGCGCATAAAAGAAAAACACTTGTAATCACGCATGGTCACGAAGACCATATTGGAGGGATTCCATTTTTGTTGCGAGCATTGAAAATCGATGAGATATATGCTCCAAAATTTGCCGCATTTTTAATTCGTAGAAAACTAGAAGAGCGAAGAATGTCACGAAAAGCAAATATTATTGAAATTGATGGAAATTCAAAAATCGAAACCAAACATTTCAAAGTTGGATTTTTCAATGTTGTTCACTCCATCCCTGATGCTTTAGGTCTAATCATTACAACACCAAATGGTCGTGTTGTTTCTACTGGAGATTTTAAATTTGATTTAACACCGGTTGGTGGAAATGCAGATTATCAAAAAATGGCCTTTATTGGGCAAGTTGGCGTTACCTTACTGATGAGTGATTCTACAAACTCAGAAGTAAGTGATTTCTCTATTAGCGAAAAAGATGTTGCAAAACAAATTCTTGAAGTCACCAAGACCATTAGAGGCCGAATGATTGTTGCAACATTTGCAAGTAATGTTCTGCGTGTTGCTCAAATTATAGAAGCAGCTGTTGCTTGTGATCGCAAAGTAATTGTCTTTGGACGTTCCATGGAAAACATTGTGGAAATTGGTCAAAAACTAGGGCATATTAAAGTTCCTAGTACTTGTTTTATTTCTCCTGATCAATTAAACGCAATACATGCTAGTAAAATCTGTATCTTATGTACAGGTTCGCAAGGAGAACCGTTGGCTGCTTTATCACGTATTGCAGCAGGTACACATCGACATATAAAAATATTCCCTGGTGATACTGTAATCTTTTCTTCAAGTCCCATCCCAGGAAACGCAATTAGTATCAATAAAACCGTAAACAGCTTAACACGTGCTGGCGCAAATGTTCTTACCAATTCTGTATTAACAAGTTTGCATACAACAGGACATGCCTCTGAAGAAGAACAAAAGTTAATGTTACAATTAATTAAACCAAAATTTTTCATGCCAATGCATGGAGAATATCGCATGTTAAAAATACATGGTCAATCCGCAGTGGAAACTGGCGTTGATCCAGATAATGTGTTTATTTGCTCTAATGGAGATGCTATTGTTTTACGCGAAGAAACTGCATTCTTGAGTAATTACCGTATTCCAACAGATGATATCTTTGTTGATGGTAACGATTCTTCTGGTTTGGCTACTGCTGTTATTAAAGATCGTAAAATTCTTTCAGATAATGGTTTAGTTGCTGTTATTGTAACCATAGACTCTAGGCAAAATAAAATTCTTTGCAGACCGAATATTGTAAGTCGTGGCTTCATTTTTGTAAAAGAAAATCAAACCTTGTTAAAAGAAGCTGAATTATTAGTCTATGATGCATTGCGCAAAAAAATGAAGCAAAAAACAACATTTGGAGAATTAAAGAATTGTATTCGTGAATCGTTAGAACCTTACTTATATCAAAAAACACATCGTAATCCAATTGTAATTCCTGTCATTCTAAATATGAAAACCGCAATGGTTCCTCAACATAAAATCTAATATAAAGAAAAACCTACATTGTCATACTCAAGTCACAATGTAGAAATAGACAAGAAAAAAGAAATTAGACCCCAAATCAGTTTTAAACTGGATTGGGGTTTTATAGTTTAAGAAAAAAACTCTTTGAATATTGGAGTAATACACATATTTTCTCCATGTTGACAAAGCTAAAATTATAGTCTATGATTTCAGTATCAGTACTGGAATAGTTACTAGTAATAGGCATAACCAGGATGTTGTCACAATTTTTTTGTTTCGACATCGTTTTCTTATGTTTAGGAGGGGATAAATGAGTGATAGTAGCAAAAAGGAGAATTAACAACAATGTTATTTTCGCTTCCGAAAATGGGCAAGAACTGGTAGTAACTGGAAAAGGGATCGGTTTTCAGGTATATCCAGGTAGTGTGATTGATGAATCTCATATTGAGCAAAAGTTTTATGCACCAAATGAAATGTCAGTATCACAATTAATTGAGTCCATTTCAAAAACAGAAAGCCAAGAAATTGCAGTGATCGTTGAAATCATCAGTATGGTTAAATCAGCGATTCCCGAAATCAATGACTCTATATTTTTTGCATTACTTGACCACTTGATGTATGCCATCACACGCACCAAAAATGAAATGAACATTGAAAGCCCCTTGGAATGGGAAGTCAAGAAATTCTACAAGAAAGAATATGAGTTAGCATTAAAAGCACTTCATTTAATTCAAGAGCGAATTCATATCGAATTACCTCGATCAGAAGCCGCTTTCTTCGGGTTACATTTCATAAATGCACAACTAAATTCTGTTGTTGGCGATGAGGTTTTTGAGCTCACTGAATTGACGAATTCAGTGGCTAAAATAGTGAAATATAGTTTCAATCGAGATTTTGATGAAGAATCATTTTTCTTCAATCGTTTTATTACTCACATTCGCTATTTTCTAATGCGGTATCTTAAGAAAGAAACCCTCAAGCTTGGTGATGAAGATGAAGAGTTTATGCGTTCTATCATCAACAGCTATCCTGAAGAGTATTACTGCACCACAAAGATTGCTGACTTCTTACATGATAAAAAAGGTTGGGAAGTCACAGATCTTGAGAAAATGTATTTAATTTTACATATTAGAAAATTATATTAATGGATCGTTACAGGTCATGCTGGCAAAACCTAAAAGTATAAGGAATCCCCTTGTGTTTTAGGTTTTTTTAAGAAATTCAAAGAAAGGAAATCAAAAATGGAAAAACAACAAATTAAAGAATTAGTGTCATTTTTAGGTGGCACCGAAAATGTCGTTCAATTTACACATTGTATGACAAGACTTCGTTTTGAAGTTAGTAATGCATCATTAATTGATGTTGAAGCAATTAAGAAACTTGAGGTTTTAGGAGCACATGCCTCAGGAAAACAATGCCAAGTTATTATTGGCGGAAAAGTAGACAAAGTATTCAAGGAGATCAATGCAAGATATCCAGAACTAACAAATACACAAACAAGTATTATTGAAGCATCAAAATCTTCACAAAATATCTTACAAAGAATACTTGAATCTCTTTCTGCCATTCTTGTAGATACACTTCCACCAATTATTGGTTGTGGAATTATTCAAGGAATTCGTTTTACATTAATGAGTTTCAATTATCCCTCTGATTCAAATTTAATGTTTATGTTAGCACTTATGGGGAGTTGTGCACTTTACTTTTTCCCTTTCCTCTTAGCATGTAGTACAGCTAAAAGAGTTAAATTAAACCAATATATTGCGATGGGTATTGCTGCAGCAATGATGTATCCAACAATTATAAATCAAGTTGGCTCAGACCCAATGAAGTTCTTTGGTTTTATTGAAATGCCTTTTATTAATTACAGCTCCAGTGTCATTCCTATTATTGTTGCTGTATGGCTTGCAAAATATGTGTATAATTTCTTTGATCGTATTGTCCCTTCTGTCGTCAAAGTTATTTTTGTTCCTGTTCTAACTTATTTGGTAATGATGCCTGTTACATTAGTGGCAATTGCTCCAATCATGACTTATGGTGGTAACTACCTTGCAATCGCAATAGAATGGCTCTTTGTTACAGTACCATGGTTTGCTGGAGCATTTATTGGTGGAACTCGTCCACTATTAGTTTTAATTGGTATGCATCATGCAGTTCGTCCACTACAAGCACAGCAAATTGCAACTTATAACTATACTACTATTACGCCAATTAACTACATATCAACGATGTGTCAGGCAACTGCTGCATTAGCTACTGTTTTTATCACAAAACAAAAAGAAAATAGACAAGTTGCTATCTCATCTGCTATCTCTGGCTTTATGGGGGTAACAGAACCTGCACTTTATGGCGTTATCTTCAAATATAAAGGCGCATTAATTGGTACTGTTGCTGGAGGCGCAATTGGAGGGCTTCTTAGTTCAATGATGAGTGCAAAAGCTTATACATTTGGAGTCCCAAATACTATTTTTACAGCTCCAGTATTCATGGGAGAAAGTGCAATGAGCCTACTTGTTGGATTATTCTTCGGTATGCTTACTACTGCATTCATCACAATCATTTTAGGAAAAACAATCTATAAAGTAGAAGACGATATCAAATTTACAGACGGAAAATTAGAAAAAGAAATGGTAAAGAAAACTGGTAAACTTTCTAAAATTTCATTCACAAATGTTGGTGTTCCTGTTAGTGGAACAATTGTACCTTTAGAAGAGTTAAATGATAACACGTTCTCAAAGAAAACCATTGGTGAAGGAATCTCTATTCTACCAAATGACAAAAAGATATTCGCTCCAATTGATGGAGTGGTAGAAACAGTGTTCCACACAAAACACGCAATTGGGATTACTGCAGATAATGGTGTGAAAATCCTAATTCATGCTGGAATTGATACTGTTAAACTTGATGGGAAGTTCTTCACAACTCATGTGAAGCAAGGTCAATCAGTAAAACGTGGAGATTTATTATTAGAGATGGATTATGAGTCCATCGCCAAGCAAGGTTATGACATCCATGTTGTCGTACTTGTAATCGATAATATCGAGCAAAGAAAAGTGAAGATAGCTCGCAAAAACGGAACCGTTAAAGTACTAGATACGCTTCTAAACATTGAGGAAATATAAATGTTTGAAAGTCTCACAAACTTCCGAGATTTCGGAAGCTATACTACCCTAAGCGGAAATAAAGTAAAAAAAGGATTCCTATTTCGTAGTGATGCACCTTGCAATTTAAGTGATGATGAGCAGCAACTTCTTACAAACTTTTTCCATATTAATACTGTTGTTGATTTGAGAAGTCGCTCAGAGATTGAAGGAGAACCAGATCGTTTACCCTCATCAGTACAATGGATTTCAATCCCTGCAAAAGCAAAACTTGCTGAGGCTGCAAGCGAATCTAAAAAACTACAAGGTAGATTGACTACCTATGAGCGTCTTCTTTTAGGAAGAAATACGGAATTTGAACACATGGAGTCAAAGATGATTGAGATGATGCGTTCTTTCATTTCTGATGAGGAGAATCGTAAAGTGTATGGTAATCTTTTAAACACATATATTAGCTACGGCACTCAGCCAATTTTACAACACTGTCGTGGCGGAAAAGATCGGACTGGATTCGGTGTTGCACTTATACAAATGATTCTTGGTATTTCATGGGATGATATTATGGCTGAATATTTATTGTCAAATTCCTTGAAAGAAAAAGAGACCAAAACAAAAATGGCACAATACCGTTCTATTGTGAGTGATGAAATACTTCTTGATTCTCTTCACTCTATGTTAGTGGTAAAAGAAGATTACTTACTTGCTGCTTTTGATGAAATCGAGAAACTCTATGGTAATTTTGATAACTATCTAGTAGAGGGACTCAACTTTTCCAAAGAAAAACAAAATCAACTTCAGAGTATGTATCTTGTGAGAAGTCAAAAATAATTTATTAAAGAACAAATCCTATTAAAAAAGCATGAATTCCCAGATTCAACGGAGCTAATGCTTTTTTCGTTCAAGTAATCTTAAGCATAATTTGGAAGAAATATAGATGATCAAAAGACTAGCTGTGACCTAATTATAATTCCTATTATTCTAAACAGAAAAACGCGATGATTCCTACCCCTAATGGTAAAAACAATCGCGATTTAGTCAATATATAATAAAATGAACTTCCAAACACCATAAACAAAATACTTTGTCCAATTGAATAGAGTATTTTTTATTCAAATTCTATTATTTTTAATTCTTCCACTATCAAATGCCCATTATAATCATTCTTGATCAAATAAGTTATTCCATCATAACGAATGATATCTATAATGGTTCCTTGCATACTATACCAATCAACAAAGTCCCTATCAGGACGATACTTGTAGGCAGCATTTCCTCCTCGAACTAAAACAACATAATCATCGTCTTCAACATATTCTATTTTAATTAAATCCCAAGCCGCATCATCTTTAACACGTGCTACCATCTCTAAGTCAACCTCTTTATTCATTTTTATAAATGCAAGGGAATAATAACCACTAGAAGTGTCTTCATTTTCATAGACAACTCTAACATGTAAATCTCCTGCTCTGTCTTCCACAAATAACGGGTATAGAGATCTTGGTATATCATCAACGCGATTTGTTCCAACTATTTCACCCTCTTGTGTCATACTTATAAAACCTATATAATCTCTGTTTACTCCTTCATACACAATCCAAGCATAGAGTGTATTATTATTAACTTTGATATCTGCATTCATCACAGCAAAAGAGTTCTTTTGATTAAAACTGCTTTGAGATATTACTGATGATCCTTTATATTCTCCTTCTAACGAAAACATATTTACCATGACCTCTGTTTTTTTGTTACCACCAATGCCACTTATAAAATAAATCCCATCTGCATCTACATCTACAGCTTTCACAGAATGGTTGCTCCCTTTCAAAGTCATCGCTAATAATTCGTTCTTATTTCCGAAGAAGTCCACCTTAATAACTGCTACCTCAGAAGCTCCATTAAACGCCAATAAATAACAATCATCAGTCACTACTAAGTCTAAATATTTTAATCCCTCTACTAAAACAGTTTCTGTAGCTTGATAACTGCCATCCATTCCATACCAAATAAACTGAATGTTCTGTTTAATTGGTTTCACTCGATCATTCTCTGAAACAACATAAGCTAAATATCCTTCTTCTAATAGAAGAATATTCATCTCAAACTCGAAAAAACCTGATTCAGTAGTTAAATAAGACCTCACATCTAATGTAATACCTCTTCCAATTTCTATCTCTTCAATCGCTTCTTCGATTATCTCTTCAGATTCCTTTTCGCATCCAACAAAAAATGTTGTGCTTAATATCATTACAAAAAATAATTTCAACCACTTTTTTCTCATTTATTCTGCCTCCCTAATAGGGAAATTATAACATATTAAAAATAAACAAACTGCTTATCTTTTATATTTTTATTTTCATCCATTTTCCTTGTGAAAATCTTATTTGACTAGAAACATTACGAATTATCTGATCGACCAATGTCGCACTCCAAGCACCAATCAATCCAAAATTCATAGAATATGCCAACACATATGTTAGCGTAGGTCGTAAGATTGTTACACTAATAATCATCAATAGTGCAACGAATTTTAAATCCCCTGAACCTCGCAACGATCCCATCGTAATGACTTGTATTACTTGCATTGATACAATAACCGCAATCACTAGCATTACGCTATCTCCCATATGTACAATATTGACATCACTTTGTGAAAATAGAGAAAGAATAGGGATTCTAAATATAGCAATAAAAATCCCTAAAATAATAGAAATAATCAATCCTACTCGCTGCAATGCCTTACTATAAATCATCGCCATATCGGGTCGTTTTGCGCCTAGATTCTGTCCTACCAAAGAGCTAGATGCCACAGATAACCCTTCTCCAACAGAGAAGGTAAAATGAACTACATTCATGCAAACTTGATGTGTTGCAAATTCCAATGTTCCAAGCCCTGCAACTGCCCTTGCATAAGTAAAGAATCCAATGCGAATAAATATTTGTTCAATGAAAGAGGCTGAACTAATTTTAAATAACTGTCGTAATGTTTCTTTATGAGGCAGCCAATTATGTTTTAATGACAAGTGCAGAAATTGTTCTTTATGCGTAACTGAATAAACAGCCATTAAACAACCAACAATATTCCCTAGCATTGTTGCAATTGCAGCTCCCTTAACTCCCCATTCTGGAAAAATCCAAATACCATTAATTAATAAGTAATTAAACACAATATTCACTAAATTAGCGGTCAAATTTGTTCGCATAGAAATTTTAGTATTTCCTGCACCCCTTTGCGCTGCCGTTAATGTCAATCCTATTAAAGTAAAGAAATTACCAATCATTATATATTGAAAATACACAACAGCTAAATCAATATAATCCGTATTTGCACCAGCTAATAAATTAATTTCTCTAGCAAACATGAATCCTATTACTGATAAAACAAACGATAGAACCACTCCAATCACTATTGCATTTCGCAATACTTGATTTGCAGACTCACGATTATTTTCTCCTCTTCTTCTGGCAACCAATACAGTTACCCCTGTATTTAATGCCATTACAGTAGCCGTGATAATGAACTTCGGCTGATTCGTAATTCCAACAGCTGCAATTGCACTTGAGCCTAGACCACTAACCATTATTAAATCCATTGATCCAATTAAACTCACCAATATCATTTCCATCATGGAAGGCCAAGCAATATTATATGCTTTTCTATACACTTTATTATTACTAGGTATCTCACCTTGAATCTGTGATTCTTTCAAGAAATATCGAATGTCGAAAAACCGTCTAATTCGTTCCATTTTTACCCCTTTTCTGCTTCATTATTAATCAAGAATTCTATGTTTTATTTCACTCCTTGCTATTTATTATAGCACTCATTTACTAAATGTATACGCAATAATAAGAATTTATACTATAATAGTAATAATTGAAAGTGGAGGTACTTATGTTAAAAACGAATAGAGATAAGTGTGTTATGGTTTCTGTCTCAGGGCGGGTACATCATCCAACTATGATGATGACTTGGCGTGTTGGAGGAGATGGTAAGGCTCGTATTGTTCCTGCAACAGGTGGTATTACTTATGGAATTGAAATTGGTGACTCTTGCATGAATCTTGCAGGAGATCATATTGAACCCGGCGTTAGTTCAAAAAACAGTGATCCAATGGAAGACAGAGCTTATAACCATTATGCTTGTATTGGTAATGAAGCCATCGTAACTACTGGTGATGCAAAGGGCGCAAAGGGGGTTGTTACTGGTAAGCATGGTGGTATTGATCATGTCATGATTTATTTTGATCAAGAAACACTTAATAAAATGGTTCCTGATGATAAAATCTTAGTGAAGTCTTATGGACAAGGATTAGAACTCTTAGATTATTCTGACATTAGTGTATTAAACATTGATCCAAATCTGTTTGAAAAATTGGATATAGAAGAAAAAGATGGTGTTCTTCATGTTCCTGTGACTACCGTTGTCCCAGCTGAACTTATGGGTTCTGGATTAGGTGTTAGTGAAATGATGACTGGCGACTACGATATTATGACACGAGACAAAGAAGCCTATGAAAAATACAAACTAGGTAATTTGAAATTCGGAGACTTTGTATTAATACAAGATCACTCTTGTGTATATGGTCCTGATTATAAAAAAGGTGCCGCTTCTGTCGGTGTCGTGGTTCATAGTGATAGCTTCAGTTCAGGACATGGACCAGGGTTAGCCATTGTTTTATCCAGTCAAAAAGAATTAATTAAGCCAAAATTAGATCCAAGCGCAAATATTGCGAAATACATAAAGTAGTCGAAAGACTACTTTTTTTAATACGCAGTTTTATATTGATTGATTCTATCATTAATCTCTTGAATGAACTTCTTGGTACTCACTTCTCTTTCAATTGATTTTTTCGAAAGAATAAACCAAATCCCGTTCTCAAAAGCCATTATAATAGTAGTCTCTAACTCTTTGATTGTTTGTATCTCTCCATACGAAAGGAATCCCTGATTCAAATATACTCCATTATCCTCAAACAAGAATTGAGTTCCATTGTAATGCTCTATATATTCTTCCGCTAATCCTTTCGTATTTATAATTTTCAATATTTTTTTTAAGTAGAATTTTTCAGCCATAGAAAAATACCAAAAAATCGCTATAAGTAACCACAATAGGACTAATGGAAGTGAGCGAATATTCAAAATAAATATTAGTAAAATAGGTACGATTACCCCAAGTTTTTTTAAATATCCCAATTGTGATGAATTTTGGTTTGGAATAAGAAAAAGATAACTTTCTCTTACCTCCTCCACAGTTAATATCAATTCAATTGAATAATTCATACTATCCCTCTTTTTCTATTTTATCAAACGAATCCTAAATTTCTATTTGTTTTCTGAAACCTACCATATTTTTTAAATATAATTATAAATCCTCCTCAATTATTTAAATATGCAAATAATAATTTCATTGTATTTTCAACCGCTTGATAGTGTGTACGCTCCATACCATGACTTGCATGCACACCCGGACCTATTAAAGCTCCTTTGATGTTATTGCCTCCACTAAGTGCTGCACTTACATCTGAGCTATATATTGGATATGTATCCACTGCATAATTCAATTCATTCTTTTTCGCAAGTTCAATCAATGTCGATGTCATTTCATAATCATAAGGACCAGAACTATCTTTTGCACATATGGATACATCATATTCTGTACATGACAAATCAAGTCCTATACACCCCATATCCACTGCAAGCAATTCTGTGATATTGTCAGGAATCCAACTATTACCATGCCCCACTTCTTCGTATGTTGTAATCATAAATGTAGTATCATATTTTGGTTGCTTTCCCACTAGTTCTTTTAACACACCAAACATAAGTGCTACTGATATTTTATCATCTATGAAACGAGATTTTATGAATCCCCTTTCTGTAATCACTGTTTTTGGATCAATGGCAATGATATCTCCATTTTGAATCCCTAAATTTTCAACGTCTTCCTTCGTTTTTACAACTTCATCAATCCTTATTTCTAAATTAGCTTCTATATGTTCAATCGTTCTACTATTCGGATATACATGTGCACTGGGCGATACAGACAAAACAGTCCCTGTATATTCTTTTCCATTTCTAGTAATGATGCTACAATACTCTCCATCTAAAGTATTCAATAATGGACCCCCAAGAACTGTAACTGCAAGTTTTCCATCTGCCTTAATAGACCGTACCATTAAACCCAATGTATCTACATGTCCACATACACCAACGTGCTTTTGGTTATTTTCACCCTCAATAGGAATCATCAAATTCCCCTTTTGATTTCGATAACTCTTTAGCCCTAACTTCTTTACTTCTTCTTCCAAAAGAGAAATTCCCCGTTCACTGTATCCACTTGGACTCACTGTTTTCAATAATCTCTCTGCAATATCTAATATGTATTCTTTATCAAACATCATTTTTCTCCTCTAGAATGACTACATTCTCTTCTTCATCTATTTCTTCAATTCGCACTTTCACTGTTTCGTTGATAGAAGTTGGAATATTCTTTCCAACATAATCAGCACGAATAGGTAATTCTCTATGTCCTCTATCCACTAATACACCAAGTTGTATTTCTTTTGGTCTTCCATGATGAATAATCCCATCCATTGCAGCACGTACTGTTCTACCTCTAAATAATACATCATCAATAATTACTACAATTTTATTATGAAAATCATATTCCTCTTTTGGAAACGACTTCAAAGTTACATCTATATCATCCCTCCAATAGTTGATATTAAAAGCGTAACAAGGAACTGTTACTCCCTCAAACTTTTCAATATTCTTTTGTATCCTACTAGCAAGATATTCACCTCTAGTTTTTATTCCAATTAAAACTAAATTATTCGTTCCCTTATTTTTCTCTAAAATCTCATGGGTAATACGAGCTAACGAACGATTAATACTAACTTTATCCATCAATATCTTCATAATACTTCCTCCAAATCCATTATAAAATACTTCTCTTAAATTGTCACTGAAACAATTGAAATCACCACTTCCATATGATATTATGAATAAGCATCATAGGGGCGTAGTACAATGGTAGTATAACGGTCTCCAAAACCGCTGATGGGGGTTCGATCCCCTCCGCCCCTGCCAATAATTCAAAAAAGCCCATAACTAAGGGCTTTTCTTATGATTTTGCGCATGTACTAGCTACAAAATACAGCAATAATTAAATTATCCCTATATATTTTTGCTTATTATCTCATAATTAATTCGTAAGTGCAGTATGTTAATTCCGTCCTATTCCCCTTTAATAACCACCGGCGGTTCTTCAAACGTGACATAATTAATTGACACATTTTCTCTACTAATCAATTTATATGTTTCTGTGTAAATTACAATTGTACTTTCTGTTTCTTTATACTCGCAAATTAAGTAATAATCTCTGTAGTGAGTAATAATAACTTCATTGCTATTTGCTATCACTTCGTATTTTGTTTGTTGCTCAATTTTTGGGGCAAAGGCGGACAAGAAACCAATTGAAGCGATTATCATGCCTAGTGCTATATATGTTAATCCCACAATATATAAACCTGCACTAGTTTCTTTTATTACCTCGCCTTGTTTTACCTTTTTCTCGATCCGAAAAAAAGCAAAACATAGTACGCATCCTAAAACAAACAAAATGATAAGGACAACATGGTTTGCCCTAATGCCTAAAGTTACCCCAAACGATATTGTTATTGAAAGAATTAATGATATAAAAAAGTTTTTGATAGCATTACTTTTTTTATCGCCCTCATCAAACAGGGCATTGATGATAAACATGCACCATATTATCGCCATTACCATCACAACATAATTCATTAAAACAGAAATATAATCAATATCAAAATACAAATATGGAATCCCAAAGTAATTGCTACATGCTATTTTATGAAAGTGTCTATATAGCAGTGTGCAGAGTGTGTATATTGCTGCAATTGAAGCAAATACAACCCCATAATTATCGAAGCACCACACAGCTTTACTTTTTGCCCATAATCTTACTTCTTTAAAAAAATCAATACCAACAAGAGATTTTTTGTTCATTTTTTTTGAGTTATTATTTTTATCCATAGCATTTCCTCTCTTTTAAAAAATGCGACCTCTTATTTATCCGCTTATATTCAACATAAGTAAGGCTTCCTATTTTATCTAAGTAAGGTTGAAATTCTTTTGTTTCCATAAATATATTTTCCCACAAAAAAAGACTAACGCAATATAATGGCTAGGCTTTTGTTAAGTATTTTTACTGTATACTATTCAAAATCACAAGTAATATAACTATCACCACTCAACTCTGAATAAATCTCATTGATATCACTAGGAATATAACTTAGATTGAAATAGTCTTTTGTATAATCATCTGCTTCATTCACTTCAATAATAAATGTTGAAACAACATTTCCGTCCACAATTTCCATGGTGAAACTAACTCCACTTTCAAATTGAGCAATTGCATTTTGAATCTCCGAATCCTTTATCAATTCAAATTGCTCTTCTGTAATTCCCGTTCCTTCAAGAGACGTCACATTAATCACATTCATTGATACGATTTCATTGCTATCACTTGATGCATGGAAATACATAGTCATTGTTTCATCATAACATTTCAATACCTTTCCAGCAGGTTCAACCACTTCTTCTACAATTGGATCTGTTCCAACCTGTTCTTCTTCAACTGGTTTACTTCCACACGCTAATAATGCGAATAATAGAAATGCTATTAGTGTAATTTTTTTCATGCTATAATTCTCCTTTTTAACACCATCATAGTTTACCAAATGGAAAAGGCTAACGCAATAGCTAATCATAAATCAATATTCCAAAGAAGTTTTAAGAATATGGGATTGATTTTCCCACTGCACTCTATCTATCTCGCTTCTTTTTGGCAGTCTTATATAATCAATTTGAAAGAAATTATACTCCACTCCACAAAAAAACCTTATATTGTTGTAATAACCATCAAATATAAGGCTTTTCAATAATTTATACTTGTTATAACAAGATAACTACAGTTCTTCCCCATTTGATTCAATGACCTTTTTATACCAATCAAACGAATCTTTTTTCAATCTTCTTCCAGAGCCTTTACCTCGGTCATCTAAATCTACATAAATATATCCATATCGCTTACTCATTTCCGCACTAGAAGAGCTTACAATATCAATAGGACCCCAACTTAAGTATCCCATGATATCAACACCATCTAGTACACATTCTTTTAGTTGCAGTATATGCTTTCTAAGATAGTCAATTCGATAGTCGTCATGGACACTATCATCACTTTCCACTATATCTTCAGCACCATAACCATTTTCCGAAATCATGATTGGCTTATGGTAGCGATCCCAATATTGAGAGAGTGAATTATAAAATCCTAAATCATCTGCACGCCAATCCCATGGAGTAGCTTCCAAATTTGGATTCTGTGATGCATCAAAAGGTGCAATTGTATTTTTCGTGGAATCTACAATTTTTGTAGCGTAATATGAAATCGCCAAATAATCCATTGTATTGTTTCTCAATAATTCTAAATCCCCATCTTCAAATTTAATATTCATATTATGATCATTAAAATACCGCAAAGCAAATACTGGATATTCACCATGAAATTGTATGTCCGTAAAATAATACTGCATACGATTTTTCTTCATCGTTAGAACAATATCTTCTGGTTTACAAGTTGCTGGATAGAATGTAGCATCAGAAACCATAGTTCCCATTAATGCATCAGGATCAATGTTTCTAGCAAGCTGAGTAACTTTCGCACAGGCAACCATTTGATTATGAACTGCTTGATACATCAATTCTTCCATATAATCTGATTGATCATCATAAATCCCTAATGAACCAAACTGTACAATCGGTATCAAATTTACTTGATTACAAACAATCCAATACTTTATTTTCCCTTTGAAGCGTTTCAATAATACACTGGCATAATTCACAAAGAAATCAATTACTTTTCGATTACCAAAGCCACCATACTCTGTTACCAAATATAATGGCATATCATAATGCGACATCGTGATAACTGGTTCCATTCCATTTTCAATAATACAATCAATTAATTTATCATAAAACTCCAAACCCTTTTCATTTGGTTCTGTTTCATCTCCACTTGGAAAAATGCGTGACCATGAAATACTCGTCCGAAAAGCCTTAAAACCCATTTCACTCATCAATTTCAAATCACTTTCATAGGTATGATAGAAATCAATCCCATGTCTTTTCGGATAATAGTTTTCAGTATCTTTAATGGCCGTTCGTATTTCTTCTAGTGTTCCACCACCCTCTTTTTCAATTTTTGAACGATTCATATTGTCATAATGGGCGTGTATATCAGAGGTTGACAATCCCCTATCATCTACATCATATGCCCCTTCAATTTGACAAGCAGCAACTGCGCCACCCCATAAAAAATTCTCAGGAAATCCTGTTGGTACTTTATTCAATTTCTTCACTCCTTTCAATATCATAGATAAAATAGAGATACTACTACCCCTATTTTATCTAAAGGTACTTCAATTTAAACCTCATTAATTCTTAGCAATAATTTTTAAGATATCAATCATTTCCTCTGCCATTCGAATCTCAGAATTAATTGTCATCAATGTATCCTGAGCATGAGTAAACAGAAGAACATGTTGATACCGTTTCCCATTTGCCTCATTTTGAATAATTTCTGTTTGTGCCTTATGCGCTAAGCATAAGTTCTCATTTGCCTCATTCATTGATTCACTTGCTGAATCAAACTCAAACTTCTTGGCATATGACAATGCCTCCGTTATTTTAAGTCTGGCATCTCCAGCATGTAAAATAATTTGCATTGCTACTTGTATCAACTCCTCAACAATATGATCACTCATATACAATTCCCTTCTATTTTAATTATTTGTTGCCGCTTCTTCTGCTAGTTTTTGCTTTTCATACGACTTGAAGAATGGATACCAAATAATAAAGTAAATCGCAAATAAGATGACCCACCATAATATTGCTCTCATATCTTCTGTTACCATCACACTAGAGAATGGTGCTGGCACTTGCCCTACTTGTATCATTTTTGATGGAATATTTAGTAGACCAGCACTCATTAATATCCATACATAAATTGGCCCAACTATAGCACTAATCCATGCAGGCAACATCAACAATGGATTAAAAATAACTGGCGCACCAAACATAACTGGTTCATTAATATTAAAGATAGACGGTGCAATAAAGACTCTTCCTAATGTACGTAATTGCTTGGATTTCGAAAATATCATTAAAATATTTAATGCCAATGTTGCACACATTCCACCCATAGTAATAAATGCTAAAGTAAACACTGATTCACTTGTTACAATATTTGTCGCCACTTGACCAGCAGCAATCGCATCTATATTTCCTTGGATTCCTGCCATAAAAATTGGCGTTGTAATGGCTCCAAACATCCAACTTGATACTCCCATTGAATAGAAAAACGCAGGGATAAAACACAATAGAATAAATCCGGGTAGCGTTTGCCCAATTGATACAATTGGCATAAATACTGAAAGAATCACTTCACTAACACTAATATGTAAGACATGTACAATAACCATAGAGATTGTTAAAGCAATCATACTTGGAACCATTGTATTAATCCAACCAGCAACAAAATCAGGAACATTACCATCTTCCAAGAAACGTAATTTACTCCATAAATGGAATATGATTGAAACAAAAATACCAACCACCATTCCCACTGCAATTCCTGCTGGACCTAAGTTTCCCATAAGTGCGCTAATACTATCTGCCGATTCTCCCATAGGCATAGAAACCATCAGCAATACACAAATAGATACCAAACCAGCATTAATCATATAAGAAGGATGGCCTAACTTCTCCATACATTGATTTGCCATCATAAATGCAGTAATTAATGTAATAACACCAAAACTAAATGACAATATTGGTGATAAATCAGGTAGTGCTGGAAAAAATGACACAAATACATTATAGAAAAATATGACAGAGCCGATTAAAATAAATGGAATGATTTTCTGCATAGAAGCTGAAATCCCCGCAATCCAAGGTCTACTAAAAATCTTATTCATTTTTGGTGCAAATGATTCTGATAACCAGTTCATTATTTTCTTCATTTTCTTTTTATTCTCCTTTCAAAATTTTAATTTTAATTCTCAATTTCCCTACTTATTTACATTTGCCACTACTAGCTCAATTAGTCTTTCGCCATCTAATTGAGCATAAACATCTTGTGGAATCAGCACCACAGGAACATTATAGGGCATCGCTAATTTTTGATACTTCTCAAGTTCTGCCGCATAATGAGGTCCAATCATTAATAAATCAATGAATTGCAAGAACTCCGCTACTTCTGAATGACTTCTAGCTTCTATGCTAATCAACAAATTTTTCTTTTTCGCAACTTTACGTGCGTTTCTTGCTAAAAATCCACTAGACATTCCTGCACCACAACATAACAAGACTTTTATATTATCCATACTTTCTCCTTTCTTCTCTTTAAATAAATTATCTACCTATTTCTAAATGTCATCAACTTTACTTTTGCCCTTTTCGGTGAAAATAATATCTTTCACTTTCCAGTGAAAATTTTAAATATTAATAATCAAATTTGTTTGCTATACTGAAAGTAGTTATTGAAGGTGTCCTATGAAAAAGAAACAATATGAACTACTACATTTCTTAAGTGAAAGCAAAAGATCCATGACTAGCATTGAACTAGCACATCATCTTCAAATTTCAACGCGTTCAGTTAAAAACTATGTGAGCGATATTAATAAACTCTACAATAAAAAAATAATTAAGTCTTCCAGAAATGGCTATGTTTTAAATAGACATGTTTCTATTGATTTATTATTGAATAAAAAAGATGAAATGCTCCCACAAACTTCAGAAGAAAGAACCTTTTATATTTTAAAACAACTAATCCTAGAACATACATCATCTCTTAATATCTACGATTTATGTGAGGAATTATGCGTTAGTTATTCAACTATAAAATCAGTGATTTCAAAAATGAATATTACCTTTTCATCTTATAATGTAAAGTTTATTTGCGAAAAAAATTCTGTTCGCATAAACGGAACTGAGAAAGACATTCGCAAATTAATTAGTTTTATTATTTATGAAGATTCAAAGCGCAGTTATGTTGATAGCCAGCAATTAAAAGAAAGTTTCCCTAATATAGATGTAGATTTACTTGTTTCTATTATTCAAAATTGTTTCAGAAAGTATAGCTATTACTTAAATGATTTTGCTTTTATCAATATTTTGCTTCATTTTTTAATCATTATTGAAAGATCTATGAGTGGTAATTACTTAAAATCAAATGTGGGTATTCTAGAATTCCAAGATGAAAATGAAAAAATATTTATTAACGATTTATGTTTTCAAATTGAATCTCAGTTTGAAGTAACATTAAAGCAACTTGAACGCTCTGAAATTTACATGATTTTCAAAGCAAACGCCAATTACTCAATCCCCCCTAATCAAGAAACACTTATCCTAAATGTGGGCGAAGAAATATTCAAGCTTTCTAATCATTATATTGATATGGTAAACAATCATTACCTAATTGATTTATCCAGTAAAGAATTTCTCGTACCTTTTGCTTTACACTTAAAGAATTTAGTATTTCGCGCCAAATTCGGTCGTTACACAAATAATCCTTTGGCAGAAACTATCAAGTTGAATAACCCCATTGTATTTGATATCGCCATTTATATTAGTTTAGATCTCATGGAGCGATATAAAGCATCTCTTACTGAAGATGAAATGGCTTTTCTTGCAATACATATTGGCGCAGAAATTGAGCGACAAAACCAAAACAAAGCAAAAGTGCCAGTTGTTTTCTTATGTCCACAATATCTCAATTTAGGCCAAAACCTAATCAATACTCTTCTATTAAATTTTGGACACCAAATTAATATTTTACAAAATGTTCATACAGAAGACGAGATTAATAATCGCAAATTCAAGATTCTTTTCACTACTGTCCCCCTCAAATATAAATATGATAACATTATCGTTTGTCATATTTCACCACTCAATATTGAAAATGAATTTGAAACCATACAAGAACACCTCACTAAAGCACAATCCCTCTATAAAAATTATATGTTAAGAACAAACTTTGATCACTTTTTTGAAGAAGATTTATTCATTGCTAATCCAAATATGAATAATAAAAATCAAGTGATTACTTACTTATGTGATATGCTTCAGGTTAAACATTATGTGGAATCATCTTATGAAGCAGAAGTATTTAAAAGAGAAAATGCCGCAACAACATCATTTGGTAAAATTGCGATTCCTCATTCCGTAGAAATGAATGCTATAAAAACCAGTATTGCCGTTGCCATATCAAAAGAAGGAATCACATGGGACAATAATACGGTTCATCTTGTTTTGCTTCTAGCAATCAACAAAGCAGATAAAAGAGCTTTCCGCGAACTTTATGAATCCTTAATCACAATATTTAGTAATGATATTATTCAGTATGAAATAAGCAACATTACAGATTTTCAAGATTTTAAATCTCTTGTCTATGTTCATGCTAATGATGATAATAAAAAATAGAAATGAATATCCATTTCTACACTTTATGATTGAACAGGTCTAATCAATCCAAAGGGTGTTTGTTCTCCTGCTTGACCAAGAGGATTACCAACCCATATTTTCTTAACAAGTTCTTCGTCGACTTTTCCATAACTACCTAAGATATCAATCTCTAAATTGAAATGACTTCCAAAAGTTAGAAAAAACAAGGGCTTCAACCAACCTAAAGAGAACCATTTTTTACATTTTAAAATCCAAATGAATTACTTTTCTTCACAAACATAACCCTTTGCTTTATTCATCTCTAATGTTATTATACGGCTTACGTCCCCTCCTTCTTCTGGTGCATCATCAATCAACCCAATTTCCAACAATGCCTCAGTAGATACTTCCTTTGTCAAAATAACCAATTCCCTAATAAATTCATTATCTTCAATACGATAATCAAGCGATATTCCATGATATGCATTTATTCTTTCTTTCATTTCCTCTAATGCTTCAATGTATTCTTCTATTTCTACACCTGTAATATCATTAATAAATATATCCGTTAAAGAAACTACAGTATCTCCTTCTGAAACAATATATAATTCCCAAAAAATGGTTTCACTTTCTCTCCTATAGCAATAATCAGTAATTTCTTCCCTTGGTCCAGAAGCACATGCTACTAATCCTAAGAAAATTCCTACTATGATTATTAATTTTGTTGTCTTCTTCATATTTTTATCCTCCAAAAATGCATATCACATGCTTATTTGTTAAAAGTAGGCTTCACTTTTCTATTCACGCATCCCTATTTAAAAATGTACACCTGTAGCCTTGTAGCCTTTCAAAATGTTTCTATTGTAACAACTTAGCAAACGGATCTAATCAATCCAAAGGGTGTTTGTTCTCCTGCTTGACCAAGAGGATTACCAACCCATATTTTCTTAACAAGTTCTTCATCGACATTTCCATAACTACCCAAGATATCAATCCCCAAATCATTAGCGTCAATAATTGCTGCATCATATCCTGTTTCTTCTTTTATTTTTTTAGCTGCTTCTTTTGGGTTTTCTGGCCCTAATACAACATAATGATTATATGGTTCAATCGTATGGTCGCAAGGTCCATCAATACTTTTCGCTTTTGATCCTGCAACAACATAGAAGACTCCTCTTTGACCAAAGACTTTCCCAATTGCAGAAATAATTGCGGCAAACAAAATACGCAGAGTTCCACATTCCCTAAGTGCCATTTCCATCGTTTCAGGCATCGATAATCCGATTCCATAAGGTGATTTTGTCACATACTTACTTAAAAATTTTGCAAGTGGTCTTGGGTTGATTTCATCTAAAGGAATTGCTCTACTTTGAGTGCAAGCAAGCGCCTTTTCAGAAATCAATATAATATCTCCAGCTATCATTTCAGGAAGTGCAAATTCTTTCACAACTTCAAGAATATTATCACTAGCTTCAATTAACTTTGTTTGTATTGCCCAACGCTCATATTTATGCCCATCTACTTCTATAACACAAGTTTTATCTTTATTAACTTTTTTCATTTCTGCCTCCACACATAAAGTTCCTTTTACTTAGAATTCTTTTTTTTATAAAGCTGAATAATTCCTCGCTCTTGTAAATTATTTAAAATTGTAAGTGCAATCGGTAAACCAAATAATCCGATAATACCAAACAAACTTGTCCCTACATACATCGCCATCAAGGTAAGTAGTGGATGTAAGCCAATTTGATCCCCAACGACTTTAGGCTCTACAATGTTCCTAATGACTGTAACAATGATATAAATCACTAATAAACTCATTCCGAACTGCATATTTCCATTGACTAATTCAATAATAGCCCAAGGAATCATAACTCCACCTGTCCCTAGTACTGGTAGGATATCAATACAAGCAATAATAAATGCTACTCCCATTGCATTGGAAAGCCCAATGATAAAGAAACCAATTGATAGCTCCACAAATGTTAATGTCATCAACATCAAATATGCCTTGAAGAATTTCGCAATGGTTGAAGAAAAACTCTCTTTGATTGCGGATACAACTTCTATTGTTTTACCTCCTAATTGATTTTTCACGAAAAGAATCACCTTTTGGAAATCAATTGTGAAGAAAAAGGAAGATATAATTGTAAACAAGAATGTAAGCAAAAATGCTGGAATAGAAGTAATCATATTCGTTAAGATTATCAATGCTCTTGAAGATATCGCAGTTACTACAGAAGATAAACCATCCAAAATATTGGATTGTAACGCTTCAACACCTGCTAATATATTTGGATCAATACTAGCTAAAAAATCACTAATAGATATCATAATCGTATTAATTGCAGGCTGAATATCTTGTTGAAACGTTCTTGGTAAGCCTTGAAAAATTTGGCTCAGATTAACTGATACTCTCAATACAATAATTGTAATTGCTACGCCTATTACAGCATAGAAGACAATCAATATCAGCGTCGCAGCTATACTTCTTTTTATTCTTAATGTTTTACTGAGCTTCTCAACAAGCGGTCGTAAAACCAACGCAATCGCAAACCCTATGATAAAAGGCATAAATACAGAAATCACGTACTTTAAGATAACATATACTATTGCAGCAATTGCTAATATATATAGAAAATCGATTAGAAATTTTTTCTTAGCTTCTGTTTTCATTGATACCTCCAAATATTCTATAACTATTGTACTCTATTTCGCTTCATTTTGACAGAAACATTATGATTCCATTGAGGATTTTTTTTACTTGTAGTATGATATATAGGAGGTAAATATTATGAAAAAAAGTTTAATTTTGTTATTCTGTATATTATTTTTAGTTGCATGCAATAAAAAAGAGGAGCCTATAATTGAACCTAAGCCTCCCATTATTCGTGAAAATAGCGAAGAACTACTCGCCTACGGAAATACACTGACTAATATTAATGGATCCATTCCTGTTGTTGAAACCAAGGAATATATTTATTATCGTTTTCAAGGAAGTAGCCTTCTAAAAATTAATAGAAACGACTTAAAAGATGTCACTGTATTTTATGAAAATGAAAATGAAACTGAGATTACCAATCTTGCTTATTACGATGGTTATCTTTATTTCATAGATAGAAATGCGGATGAACAAATCGCTCAGTTAAACCGCATTCTTATTGATAATCCAGAAAAAGAAACTTTAACTGATGTTGACTACTACGATAATATCTTAGTAATTATTGAAGAAAACCTATATTATGTGAATACTAATTCTTATTTTGAAAAAAGTAATCTTGATGGCACAAAACCCCAATTATTTGGCTATACTATGATTATGCATCCTTCTTTTGATGGAAACTATTTCTTTGGAGCAGGTTATGATATAAATTCTAGTGATGAGCGCCTCAGAATTTACAAGACTGACTATCTTAATGATCAATCATCCATATTTTATGATAACACTGTTGCTTCATTTGTAGTGCCAAACCCACATGGTTATGCCGTTTTTGAAAATAGTGGAGCCCAATTCATTTTCCATGTTTCTAATAAAGATGCACTTGCTTTTGAATTACAAGAACATTATTTAAATAGACCTTTCACAAAAGAAGCACTAGGAAACTATTATGGTTCTTATATTGAAGAAGATACTTATTATGAATATAATCCAGAAACAAATACATTTCAAATTGCAGATAATACCAGTGAGTATTACAGTGTTTGGAAAGCCTATGCTTTAGGAACCCCTACTACGGAATTCGTTTTATTTGAAACCGCAAGTGGCGTGTTGTACTACCATGAATATGATAGCAAAGAAGCATTTCAATTATTTCCTGTTTTAGTTGAAGAAGAGGAAAATAAGTAACCACCAATAATTATTGGTGGTTTTCTATATAGTCTTTTATTAAGTGAATAAACTTATTTGTATTACTAACATAAATTTTTGGTTTGAATTTTTTAACTTTCGCTATTGCACTTCCTAGTTCTGAAATATTGTAAACTGGCAATAGATAGCCTTGCGAAGAAAATTCTTCGATAATCTCCAGTTGGTGATTGTTTGTATGCTCGTGATATTCTACTCTCCGTGCCACAGCAATCACTTTTTTATTTTCTTTCAATGCCGTAACAATAGAACCCACACCCCCATGTGTAATCAGAATATCCGCTTGTTTAATCAACAGTTCAAATTGACTTACGGGAATCAAATCAAACACTTCCATATAGCTACTATCAAACTTTGTTGTTCCTGCCTGTACAATTACTTTCTCTTGAATGGCTCCTTCTTGAATTAATTGTTCAATCGCTTCTAGTAAACGATGAAATGATTTATCTTGTGTTCCTAAAGTGACCAATATCATTAGAAAATTCCTCCCCCATAAACTGCATTTGGATACTCTTTCAATAATGACTCCCACTGCACCACAAAAAGATCAGCAATTGGATAAATCAATTTTCCTGAAAGTGTTTTTGTTTTGGTATTCGCAAATGTTTCAATGAAAATAATTTTGCAACGAAACAATTTCCCAATATAACACATGGGTACTGCGGTATGAGTTCCCGTTGTAACAATAAATTTTGGACGTATTTTAAGATACAAATACATAGATTTTAAAGAATTCCAAATAAATTTGAACGGATAAGATATCTTATGGTCTTTTGTTCCAAAAACCAAATAATTTACTCTATTAAAATAGATATCTTTTAAAGAAATCGTAGATTTTGTTTTCTCTGTTACGATATGATAATCATATAATTCAAATAATGGTTTCAATTGTAATAATTCTGTTAAATGTCCACCTGTACTAGCAATAAATAAAACTTTCATAATTCTCCTTAAAAAAAATAAGAGTGTTTCAACACTCTTATTTTACTATACTTTTGACTAAATCGACAACCTCTGTTTCATTTCCACAAGCCAATGCTTTTTCTGCAAGTATTTGCATATCAGATTTTTTCAATTCTCTTATCATTTTACGCACTTCTAATACACTGGTTGCGGACATGGAAAATTCATCTAATCCTAGTCCTAGTAGTACAGGAACAGCCATTGGATCTCCTGCCATTTCTCCACACATACCACACCATTTACCCTCTTTATGAGCACCATCTATCGTCATTTTTATAAGACGCAAAATGGATGGATTTAATGGTTGATATAGATATGATACTGGCTCACTCATTCGATCAGCTGCCATTGAATACTGAATTAAATCATTCGTACCAATTGAGAAAAAGTCAACTACTTTCGCAAATTGATCAGCTAATACTGCTGCTGCTGGAATTTCTACCATCATTCCTACCTCAATCGTATCAGAAACTTTATGTCCTTCTTCTTTTAAATTCTTTACTTCTTCCAAGTAAATTTTCTTAGCGTCATTAAATTCATCAATTGTCGCAATCATAGGGAACATGATACATAATTTTCCATAAGCACTCGCACGAATTAATGCACGAAGTTGTGTACGGAATATATCTTGGCGATCTAAACAAATACGAATTGCTCGATAGCCCAAGAAAGGATTCATTTCTTCCGCTAATGGTAAATAAGGAAGTTTCTTATCTCCTCCTATATCTAATGTACGCACTACAACCGGTTTTGGATTCAATGCTTCTAATACCGTTTTATAAGCAACAAATTGTTCTTCTTCGGATGGAAGTTCTTTTGCATCCATATACAGAAATTCTGTACGGTATAAACCAACACCTTCTCCTCCATTATCAATAACTGCTTGAACATCTTTTGGTGTTCCAATATTTGCAACAAGTTCTACATGGTGATTATCCAGTGTAATGCTTGGTGCATCCTTCAACACTTTCAAACTTTCTTTAAAGCTCTCAAATTCTTGTGCTTTCTCTTGATATTTTGATATTTCGTCTGAGTTCGGATTAATAATCATGATTCCATCCATTGCATCCAATATCATCATATCATCATGCTTTACTGCTTCTAATATTCCGCTTGTTCCAACAATAGCTGGAATCTCCAAGCTTCTTGCCATAATTGCTGAATGACTTGTTCTTCCTCCTATTGCGGTTGCAAACCCTTTAATATATTTTTTATTTAACTGTGCCGTATCGCTTGGTGTCAAATCCTCTGCCACCAAAATAACTTCCTCATTTATCAAAGACAAATCAGGAATCACGATACCCATCACATTACATTTGATTCGATATGTCACATCTTTTATATCTGCTGCTCTTTCTCTAAAATAATCATCTTCCATAGATTCAAACATTGAAATAAACATTGATCCTATTTGATCCACCGCATATTCAACATTCAGTTTATCATTATTGATGATTTCTTCTATTTGCCCAATAAATTCTGGATCTTCTGTTACCATCAAATGTGCATCAAAGATAGCCAATTCATCTTCACTCAATTTCCCAACAGCCATTTGTTGAATTGCCTTAATATCTACTCTGGTTTTTTCAAGTGCTTCTTTAAACTTCTTGAGTTCATCTTCAGGATTTGCATCCTTCTTTTCAATCACAACTTTAGGATGTACATATTTATACACCTTACTTACAGCAACACCTGCAGACGCAGCAATACCTTTCAACATAAATTTCCTCCTATTTAATATCCTTATCTATCAATTCGAGAATATCTTGGATGGTTTCAATGTCCATTAAATCCTTATCATAGAATGTCATCCCTAATTCTTGTTCAATAGAAACAAGAATATCCGCAACATCAATATGGTCAATACCCAAATCATTGAAGTTACTTTCTGCTACAACATTTTGATTCACTCCAATTTTATTTTGCACTAGATTTTTGATAAGCTCAAATGGATTCATAATCATACCCTCTGTTCATTATCATATCATTTTTAAACTTTGGATTCAATTAATTAATAATTTTATCACAAATAAAAAAGAGACAAAATTGTCCCTTATGGTGCATCTACCAAAGTCCATTCTATCACAGCTTGATACACAGAATCTTTAAAAACATTACTTGGGATAAACTCCAATAAGAAACCTTGGTTTACCTCCCACTGCAAGGTTTTCCCTGCTTCTTTTGAGTCACTATAATAAATCAAAACTTCTGTATTTTTGCAAAGCAGTGACTTATTCCCATGCTCATCAAGGTAAATCAAACTATTTTCTAATTCATAAGAAACTCCATCAATAACCGCAGTTGGGTTTTTTTCAAGTCTTGCCATCAGCTTCCAATTGCTCTTATAATGGCGATCATCTTGAATTACGATATACCAGTTATCATCTTTCCTCAACGCAATATCACTCAACTTACTAGATACTTCCCCTGGTAAAAATTCAAGTTTTGGAATTACCTCTATATATAATGTCCCCTCTTCACTCACTATTATTTCAAAAGATTCATAAAGAAAATCTTTATTAACCTCCATATAAATGACTGTACCAACAGCTTGTACTCCTAATGGATAAGAGAAATAACCAGTTTCATCTGCCCTTAAAGTAATATATTCTTCACTATCTTTTGTATTGAAGCGGACTCTAATATTTGCGTAGGGCTCTGTACTGCCTTCTAGCACATTAGTTTCATTACTAAAATATTCTATTTCCACAGGGATGTAACCCATTGTTAAAACACGTCCACGATTCATACTATAATTTCCATTAGGATTGATATCTTCATTGTTCCAATTTGATTGAATATTAATCAACTCATTACCAGTGCCTATTCCTCCCATCAATTCTCCATTGATATAGAAATTACTCCCATCCTCTTTTTTCCAATGTGTTTCAACAGCATCATCAAATATTCCATCTTGAGGATAAGCAGGTACACTTTCCCAATAGTTAATCTGTTTTGCTTCCATTTCTAACCATTGATAAGGAATTCCCATTTTATAAGTAATTAAACGCGTTGTAGGGCTATATAAAAATACACTCTTAGGTTTATCAAAACGAATAAGACTACTTTCTAAGTTTGTTCCCACAAATCCAATAATCGTCGCCATAACTGTTCCCGAAGTATGCGATAAATGAAACGTTGCATCTTCATTTATGTAGATTTCATTATACGCCATTATTAATGCCGTGGCATTCCTTGCGGAATTTATTTTTGCTTTAAATACTCCCGAAACATCAAGCGAATATGCTGTACTATATTCTGTTTCAGTATTTCCCATTGAAAGTAAAATACCTTGTAAATAGGCAACATATATATCCACAACTGAAGTTGCATCAATTGACATTTGGTTGATGTCAAAACCAAAATTAATCTCATCACTCACATCAACAATTAAAGCACCGCCATTCATTAAAGTAATGTTGTGGGCTTTCAAAATTGTTCCCACACGCTTAGTACTTGAAATGGCAACCGTTCCACCATCAATTACCCAATCAGTATCTATGGCATATACTAAAGTACTTCCAGCATATCTATTGTTGTCAATGATAAGCTTAGAATTCGCTTTCAATATTACTTCTTCTTCTATTCGAAATACATTTGTTAAATAATCATTTTCCGCTATATTTGTGAAACTCACTTTCATTAGCGAATCTTCATGAAGCGTTAATGTTCTCAATTGATAGTCATGAGAAAAATTTGTATCAACACCCACATTTTCATAGCGAAAAACAGCACCTTTATACAGAATTATATCTACTCCACTTCCCGCAATAAATTCTCCTGGGAAATCTTCAACGATTACTTTTGCATCCTCATGTAAAATTAAACTTCCTCGTTGATAGAACACAAATGCAGGAAACAAAGTAAAATCTGTTGAAATTCTATTGACTCCATAAAATTCTACTTGGCTGATTTCTGCCACATAATTGGCAGTACTTGTTCCATTTGTTTGAGTTGAAATATTTGAATTTGTATAAATGACTTTAGCATAAGGTGCGTGTACTGTTTGGGCTCCAATATAATTAACATTATCAAAACCCACTACCAAGCCGATTCCATTTCTACTTGGTGCATACACTACCCCAGTAGAGTTTCTTCCACTAATATCAATGTTTTTCACTACAATACTCTTACAACCCTCAAAATCAATAAAAAAACCATCATTATTGTTTGCATCTATTAAACTATAACGAATCCCTTGATAGGTACCATCAATAATAATATGTTGTTTACTTGGATGAATTCTGATTAATCCAATCATTTCAATATCACCACATAAATAGACTGTGTCAATCTCATTTTCAGTAGACAAGATATCATTTAACTCACTATATGTACAAGCAACAGCTTCATTGCTGGATAGCTCTTGATTGGAGGAAGGCATTTCCTCCAACCTCCTTCTGTTCATTGTTACATCAAATTTATAACGCTCTTCTAGCCCATCTTCAATCGCTACAACGATATCTAAATTCTCAGATATTGCAGCCGTAGTAATCGCAAATGGAAATACATAGACAAGTAACAATAGTACATGAAAGGTGAAATATATAAATATTCTTAGTTTACATTTCATCTGAAATGTTTCCCCCCTTACCTAAAAACAGTAATGTTTTATTTCTTTTTTGTTTTACTAACTCTTCCCAAAAGGAATGCAAGCAGTAATAAAATCATTAGAACAATGGCAGCAATTCCATAATAAACCCATTTTGGTATCGAGCGATCTATATTAATTGCTTGTTCATTGATTTCCTTGATAGAATCTGTTTCTATCACAAACTCCTCATCCCAATCCCATTCATATTCCTCAAACTGTATCTGCAATTTCAAACGATATTCACCCGCTTGTAATCTCTCATTTCCCCAGACCACTGCAATATCAAATGATGAATTAGGCGCTATTTCCACAGCAGTATTATGATATTCATGTAATAATTTAGTAGAATTCTTTTTATAAATCTCAGCATTTACCACTACATTTTTCATAATCATTGCTTCTGAATTTTGAACTTGAATTCCAACTGCACTACTAATATCGTGCAAGACTGCCTTTGTTCCTAAATAGTTTATATTAGGAATTATTTTTTTATCCAAATTTTGTCTTAATTGAAGTCCTACTACATAGGTCAATTTATTTTTAATTTCTATTGTATTCTCTTTTGCTTCTTCTTCAACGCCTATTTGATTTGCCTGAATAACAATTCCACCTAATATTGTTCCTAAGAACTCTTTTTCAGGAAGCATAATATCAATTTCTATTATTGTAGAATCGTTTCCTGAAAGCATGAATTGCTTCTCTTTTACATGTACTATTTCTTCAATTGACAAATCTGCGCTCTCATCTTTTATTCCTTGTGTTGTGTACATAATTGTACCATTTGTATTTGTTGCGGCGTTATTAACACTCACATTTACAACAATATCTTCATCAGAAGTATTAAAAATACTGATTTGTATTGTTTGTGATTGGCCGGGTTCTACCAACAAATCAAAATATGAATTTTTCTTGTTTATTTGATTTTCTGGTATTTCTGCCCTTACATAATAATATCCTTCTCTTTCAGCATTTGTACTTAATGTAAATACTGAGAAAAGTATAAATATCACAAGCAGCACACCAGTTAATTGTTTCCTTTTCAAGCTAGTTTCCTCCCATAGGTTTCTCAATATATTTACAAACAGTAAATACATTATAAAGTAAGATTATGTAGCAATAATTGCTACATAATCATCATGGTGCGTTTGTAAGAATCCAGTCTAATGTTGCTGTATAGCTTCCTGCAATAATATTTGATGTATTTACTGTAAGCTTTACTGAATCATTGTCTGTTGCATCACCAGTTGTTGGATACCAGCGTGTTAACCATGTTCCCATCCCTGCATTTTCTACATCAGATGCAATCACTACATTCACTTCATTTTCCTTTGAAGTAACTGTCACTGGGCTAATTGCACTTGGTACTGCAGAGTTATTAGAACTCGGCTTCACATTCTCTCCATTAGATAGTGTAATAACACCTGAGAATGTTCCGTTTTCTCCCGTAAATTCGCTAAGTTTTACTTGTACTTTCCAGCCTTCACCCGTAGCTCTTTTATCCGTTACTTGAATATAAGGTTTTAGGTTGGTTGCATGGAAAGTTTGAACTCCCGGATTAATTGATCTACTTCCAAAATTGAAATTAGGCAAATAGTCCAATGTTAATTTCCCATTCATACCTGTTCCACTTCCCTCTTCACCGGATAAATCAGGATTATCTGGATTTTTAGGTTCTGTGGCTGTTTCATCGTTTGCTACAAAAGTAATACTCGCTTCTGTTTTTGTGCTTTCGTCACTTTCTTCAGCCATTGCATTCACTGCAAATAAAGAAAGTAATAAAACCGCAATAAAAACTACTTTTAGATGTTTCATTTCATTTTCCCCCTCTCATTATTACAAAGCACAAAAAGACTCTTTATACTTCAAATAATGCCCAGTTTACACTTCTATTATTCTAAAGGCTTGTGTACTTTGTTAGTACAATAAAACAATTAATATTACATTTATTGTAATATATACCATTTTATTGTTGTTTCATTATATATCGTCACTATAAATATTACAACTAAAATGCTTACATTTTTTCTATTAAATGATACGCCCTTTATGAAGATAATCAAGCATCTTTGTCATTGCATTCGCTTTTAAACGATAATATGTAGCCCGCGAATAATAATAAATCCACCAATCTCCTTTTTTATGCCGTAAAAACTCTTCGATAATAATTCTTTGTTCTTCCTCATTTAACTGTTGTAATGCTTCCCATAATAATACGCCTATCCTACTTGTATCCATTTGTTCAGCAACAGAAAAATCATAGTAATCTTTACGATTTCTACGCATTGTTTTAAACAGAAACTTTAATAATATTTCATTATCTTTAAATTTTTTTCTATGGTGCATATGAATGTTCCTCATTTCAACATATACACTCATAACAATCTTCCCTATCATTATAAAGAAAAAATATCATTTTACCAAATATTTATGAAATCCATAAAAAAACTGCCGAAGCAGTTTATTTCATATAATATGGTTTTACATATGCTGGAAGCCCATTATCATAAATTATAACTGGACTACCTTGAATCAGTGGTTTCATATATTGAATTGCTTCTTCACTTACTCCACGATAGTTTTCTTTAATCCATTCTAATGGAAAGTTTTTAACATGATTTGCAACATTACTTGCTGGTGTTGCAAAAAACTCAACATCATATTCTTTGGTGTTTCTTCTTTTCACACCAACCATATGCCCAGTAAACCCTTTCTCTGCAGATCTCATGTGAGCAGATAAACCAAGACGGAATGATTCTTCTACATCCACTTTTGATTGCCCTGTTGCATGACATCTTTGTGCCGTTGATAAATCTTGCACTTTACATCTAGCAGCAACACCAGAATCTAAAATCAAATCTCTAACCGCGTTTCCTGCTCCCCCTAATACTGCATGACCAAATCCATCATTCTTTGCTTCTCCTGCTGCAAGATATGCTCCACTTGCATATCTAGCCCCTTCAGATACTACAACATAACATTTGTTTTTTTCATCAATACAACGCTTTACTTCTTTTAAGAATGATTCTTTATCAAATGCTTTCTCTGGCAAAATAACCAAATCAACAATACCACTCAAACACGCTGAAGCGGCAAGCCATCCAGCATCTCTTCCCATAGTTTCTAGAACAAATACTTCTTGTCTTGTATATACATTCACATCTAACCAAGTTTGAAGCGCAGTTGTAGAAATAAATTTTGCAGCACTTGCAAAGCCCGGACAATGATCCGTAATCATCAAATCATTATCTACTGTTTTAGGACAACCAACGAAACGACGCCCTGTAATCCCTTTTTTGGCAGCATATTCACTCAATGCATCAACTGTATCCATAGAATCATTACCACCTATATAGAATAATGTTTCAATATCATACTTTTCCATAACTTCAAATAGTCGAATAAAATCGCCTTCATTATCTCTTTTTAATTTATAGCGACAACTTCCCAATGCACTAGAAGGTGTTTGACGAAGAATTTCATTTTCTACTTCACTCATGTTTGTAAGGTCAACAAAACGTTCTTCTAAAATACCCTCAATTCCATTTAGACCACCATATACTGTATCATAGATTGGATTCATTTGATTCGCCTTCACTACACCAGCAAGCGTTGCATTAATTACAGATGTAGGTCCTCCAGATTGTGCTACTAAACAATTTGACATATCCGTCCTCCTTTATATTTTTGCTCTATTATTATACAATATCCCCCACTATATATCAAAATTCTTTTCCTTCTCATAAAGATCTTCTAATAAAACCGACATTCCGATTGCTCCCCATAATTCTAACAATGAATTCACTTTTTGACTAAACAACAATATCATCCCTGCACCAATCAAAAACACCATTAAAAATCTCTGTTTTCTTAGTAATATCATTTCATTTGAAGCTAGATATCTTATTAATGTTACAATATATAAAGCCATTGCCAATAATACGAAATCAACATGACGTAATGATGAAACATCATTTCCCTGTGGATGATATGGCAATATAATCCCTAACAAAAAAACAGCTAAGCTTATCCATAATAGAGATCGATAAAAAATAGCTAAACTCTCTTTTTTTATCAAGTAATATAATACGAAAAAGAAGTACATTGCCATTATAAACCCAAATATGATATATACTACTGAATAAACAGGAGTTAAACGCAAATCAGAGTAGTTATTGTTTAAAACATTATTTTGAAGCGCCAATATAAAAGCCAACAAAGGGATAATACCCCATGCAATCAAACGACTAATTTGTTTCATCACAAAAGAAAAGAATAAGCATTATCTTTTTATTGAATTGCTTGGCGAACAAAGCCTTCACTTGTATGAAGTTTTGCGATTGCTTCTTCTTTGCTTTCACCTGTCAAAATCATGACGATTGCCACTTTTGGAGAATGTCCGCTCTTTTCATACATATCACTAGCAGTTTCATAATCGCATTCTGTTGCCATCATAATAATTCGCTTGCTTCTTTCAATTAATTTTAGGTTTGTTGCTTTTACATCTACCATTAAATTGCCATACACTTTTCCAAAACGCACCATACTGGCAGTAGAAAGCATATTTAAAATTACCTTTTGACAAGTCCCAGATTTTAATCGAGTTGAACCAGTCAAAACCTCTGGCCCTGCACTAACTTCAATTTTGATATCTGCATGCTTCCCTATTTCAGAATCTTTATTACACGCAACAGAAACGCTTACTGCTCCAATCTTTTTAGCATAATCTAAAGCTCCAATTACATAAGGAGTTCTACCACTTGCTGCAATACCAACTAATACATCTTTACTACTCAAGTTGTTTTCTTTGCAGTCTTGGATTGCTAACTCTACTGAATCTTCAGCTCCTTCTACTGCATGAATCATTGCTTTCTGTCCCCCTGCAAGAATACCAACAACCTCATAAGTAGTTCCAAAAGTAGGCATACATTCTGCTGCATCAATCACACCTAATCTACCAGAAGTCCCCGCCCCAATATAAACTAGACGCCCTCCACTACGAAGCGCTTTTACAATTGCTTCTACTGCTTCCGCAATATCATCTAATGCTTCAGAAATTGCTAGAGGAACTTTCTTATCTTCCTCATTCATAATAGTAACAATTTCTTTTGCTGATAATGTATCCAAGTTCATTGTTTCTTCATTTCTAGTTTCTGTTGTTAAATGTCCAATTTTTATACTCATTATTTTTCTCCTTCTTTTTTATTATACTATATATATTTACTCTATTCATATTCCTCATCCATCAACAACTCTAACTCTCGATAATATTTTGCTTTCAAATCCTCCGCCTCATCTATTTGTGTCGCCAACTCTTGCATCTTTATATAATCTTCATAATACTCTTGTTCCTCAGAAAGACTTTGATAATAAGCCAAATCTTCGTCAACTTCCTTAATTTTATTTTCCAATTTTTGTAGTTCTTTTTCAACATTCTTTTTTGTCTTTTTAAGTTTCTCAACTTTTACAGTCCTCTTTTCTAGCACTTCCACTTCTTCACCACTTGAAAATACATCATAATTCCCCACAAAATATTCTACCCCTGTTTGTTTTAACACCACTAATCTTGTCGCTAATTTATTGATAAAATAACGGTCATGAGAAACAAATAATATCGTACCACTATATTGCGCTAAGGCATTCTCTAACGCCTCTTTCCCTTCCATATCTAAATGATTTGTAGGTTCATCTAAGATTAGAAAGTTTGCCTTTTTAAGCATAATTTTTGCTAATGATAATCTAACTTTCTCTCCTCCTGAAAGCACAGATACTAGCTTAAACACATCATCTCCAGAAAACAAGAAACAACCTAATACCGTACGTATGTTAGTCCTATCTAAATTAGGATATTCATCCCATAATTCTTCTAACACCGTTTTCTGACTTGACCATTGTGCAAGTTGCTGATCGAAATATGCATATTCAATTTGATGACCAAAACTTGCCATCCCTGATAATGCATCAAGATTTCCCACCAGAGTTTTGACAAGAGTTGATTTCCCTGTTCCATTATCTCCTATAATTGCCATACGCTCTTGTTGAAGTAGTTCTAAATTAATTGTTTGTAATGCTTTATCATATCCAATTGTATAATTTTCCAATGTTAATACGCGCTTACCTCCCTTTAATTTAGGAGAAAAGCTCATTCTCATTCTAGACCTATCCTCTTCCATCAATTCAATTCTTTCCATGCGATCTAAATATTTGATCTTTGACTGCGCAAAAGCTGCTTTACTTTTTTTGTAGCGAAACTTTTCTATTAATACTTCTAAACGCTCAATTTCTTTTTGTTGATTGTGATATTGCTTTTCTAAATTTAATTGCCGTATTCTCTTTTCATTCACAAAGAATGTATAATTCCCATTATATTTAGAAATTTGGTTCAACTCCAATTCGTAAACTACCTCTGCAACACGATCCAAAAACAGTCTATCATGTGACACCAAAACTACCGCTCTAGGATATGTCCTTAAATAATTTTCAAGCCATTCAATCGTTGATAAATCTAAATGATTTGTTGGCTCATCCAACAACAAAATATCAGGCTTACTCAACAAAAGTTTCACAAATGCTAACTTTGTTCTCTCTCCTCCTGAAAAAGTTGAAATACTACGCTTTAAATCTGATTCTGAAAACCCGAATTTACTAAAAACAGTTACCATTTCTGTTCTATAATGATATCCATTCATTGCCTCAAATTGTTCATTCAAACGCATATATTCTTCTTGAATTTTTTCACTAAAATCATGTTTCATTAAATCCATTACTTCTTGTAATCTTTTTCCTAAGTCCAAAACAAATTGAAAAACACTGTTCAACTCTTTTTCAACACTAACAGACTCATCATCAAATGTTGTTTGCGCTAAAAATCCAATGTTAAGTTTGTTTTGCCTATGAATTGTTCCAGAAGATAAATCTTCTTCCTCTGCAATTATTCTTAGAAGTGTTGTTTTCCCACTTCCATTTCTCCCAATTAAAGCAATCTTCTCTGTCCCGCGTATTTCAAATTGAATATTTTCAAAAACGAAATCTGCGCCAAATGCTTTACTTCCTTTATTAATCTGATATAACATAATCACTCCAATTTTATTCTATTTTCTCTCCCTTTAAACAAATATCGACAATATGTTTTGGCTTGCGATTTTCCTCTTTTGGTGGTGTCATATACGAGGGTGCAATCGCCGTACACAAATACTTATGTTCCTTACTTGCAATCGGTAGTTTTATATCTTCAAATGCAACATATTTTACAGGATAAATATCATCCTTCCTAAAAATAAATGGATGAAATGGTGTTTTGAAGGTCCAAGTCAGTGAAAATCCAATATACTCACTATTTTTATTTCGCTTCCCATATGCAATTGCATTACGATAAAATATTTTTTTTAAAAATTTAGGATTCCAAGCAATATTTTCAAAAAGAATAATCAAAGGCATTAATGCTTGATTAAAAAGACGTGGTGGCAAATCCTTTAATTTACTTTTACTACAATAATCATATACAAATACATCTACAAAGATACCATCACAATCAGAGATTCTATTTTCCAATAGTTTATTCACTTCTTTAATATAAGTACCTTTTTTCCGAATCTTCATCGCAGGAATTAATACATTATATTTTTCATTGAACTCAAAACAGTGTACCACATACACTTCTGGCAACTCTTTTACAATTTCTAAAAACTTGAGATAATCTTCATACATCATCGCAATATCTGCATCATCATCCCAAGGAATAAACCCTTTATGCCGTACTGCCCCTAAAGCACTTCCACCATTTAAAAAATAAGGTATTTTATGTTTTTGACATAAATCATCTATATCCTTTAACATTTCTAAAAGTACCTCTTGAACATCGCGTACCGTTATTTCATTTCCTTGCTGATCAATCTTTAGTACATATTTTTCCATAACTCACCTTAGTAGTATTTTATCATACTATTCTCAAAAGAAAAAGGAAGCTCTCGCCTCCTAAAAGCCTAAATTCTTTGGCGTTCTTGGAAAAGGAACTACATCTCTAATATTGTTAACGCCTGTCACATACATTAAGAAACGTTCAAATCCAAGTCCAAATCCTGCGTGTTTTACGCCTCCATAACGACGCAAATCCAAATACCATTCCAAAGAAGATTCTTCAATATTAAAATCCTTCAATTTTTCTTTCAAAACATCTAATCGTTCTTCCCTTTGTGATGCGCCTACTAATTCCCCAATTTGTGGCACTAACAAATCACAAGCAGCAACTGTTTTTCCATCATCATTGTTACGCATATAGAATGCTTTGATTTCTTTTGGATAATCCGTTAAGAATACAGGACCCTTTACCACTCCTTCACAGAGATAGCGTTCATGTTCTGTTTGAAGATCATCTCCCCATTCAATTGGATATTCAAAATCAATAGGTGCAACTTTCAAAAGTTCTATTGCTTCTGTATAGCTCATCTTCTTAAATTCTGACTCTTTCACAAGTGTCAATCGTTCTAATAAGCCCTTATCAATCATCTCGTTGAAAAACTTCATTTCTTCTGGGCAATTCTCCAAAACATATTCAATCAGATATTTAACCATATCTTCAATCAAATTCATATCATCTTCTAAATCCGCAAATGCAATTTCAGGCTCAATCATCCAAAATTCATTTGCATGCGTGCGTGTATTAGAATTTTCAGCACGAAATGTTGGACCAAAAGTGTACACATCTCGAAAAGCTAAGGCAAATGCTTCTACATGTAATTGCCCTGAAACAGATAAGTGAGCATGTTTCCCAAAAAAGTCTTTCTCATAGTTACCATCTTTGCGTGTTGTAACAGTAAATACTTCTCCTGCTCCTTCTGCATCATTTCCTGTAATAATTGGGCTATGTACATAAACAAAGCCTTGAGATTGAAAAAACTCATGAATGCCCATTGCCAGTACAGAACGAACTCTAAATACCGCATTAAATGTATTCGTGCGTGGACGCAAGTGCGAAATCTCTCTCAAATATTCAAATGAATGCCTTTTTTTCTGCAAGACATAACTATTGTCACAAGTTCCTTCTAGTTCCACTTCCGTCAAAAATAATTCATATGGTTGTTTATTATCTGGAGTCAATACAAATTTTCCTGTTACTGTAATCGCCGTCCCAACAAGATATTTCTCCACTTCCTCAAATGAATTTAATTTTTTGTCGTAGACAAGCTGGGCATTACGAAAATAACTTCCATCATTTAATTCAATGAAGCCCAATGACCCATTGCTCCGATTGGTTTTAATCCAACCTTGCAATTGTACATATTCTAATCCATCAATTTCCTCTCGTGTGGCATGACTCACAAAATCATATAATTCGCGAACAGTCATAAAAGTAATCATATTTTTTCCTCCTGATAATAAAAAACGTCCCTATAAAGGAACGTGAGTTTACGCGGTACCATCCTATTTCACCAAAGTGCTCTTTTATCGGGTAACGTCCGTATACGGGATTATCTACTAATTTCTCTAATCCAGCTCCCAAAGTGTTACAAATTTCGTTTTTTGTATCTGTTTCCACCAACCACAGACTCTCTATAACATCCAACAAATTGCTTTTTGTTCATCGCTATTTTCGTTTATTTGTTTCAAAAACCATTTCTTGTATTGTCGAAACAACATCCACTGGTTTCACAATAATAGATTTCGGAACTACAATATGCTCATGCGTAAAATCTACTATACCTAGAATACCACATTTCACTAATTTATCAACCGTTTCTTGTACTTTTGTTGATACAGTCAAAATCGCAATGCGACAATTTTCAGGCATCCTTTCTGCCAATTCATCAATATGATAGATAGGAATCCCCGATTTACTTTCCTTTGGATCCACATCAAATGCACAAACAATTTCACCCACAACATGATTCCAATCATTATAATTCATTAATGCTCTACCTAAATTCCCTGCCCCAACAAGAATGATTTTTTCATCAAAATTTAATCCTAGCTCCATATTAAATATCGTGATTAAGCCTTCAATGTCGTATCCATATCCTTGCTTACCAAGACTTCCCAAGAACGAAAAGTCACGTCGTATCGTGGTCGATTCTATTCCAATATAATCCGCCAATTCTTTTGACATAATCCTTTGCATTCCTTCGCTTTCTAAACGACGCAATGCTTTTAAATATAGCGGATATCTCTCTAATGTCGCCTTGGGTACTTGTTTTGTTTTTCCCATATCATCACCATCCTCATTGTAGCATAACGCTACTATCCTGTGAGCAATTACACAAGCAAATCAAATCCCGGATCTGCTCCAACACTTAAATCTGCAAATGCTTCTGCTAAATATCCATAATATCCTGCAACCCCAATCATTGCCGCATTATCTGTGCAACAATACATTGGTGGTATTGTAAGTTCAATCTCAGGATATTTCTTTAAACAATCAGTAATTTCTTGCCTTAAGTGAGAATTTGCGGCTACTCCTCCAGCTAATACTACGTGTGCCGGCTTTCTATTTTGAATGCATAATTCTGTTTTATCCAATAGTTGCTTCACTGCCGTTTTTTGAAAAGCATATGCTAAATCTGCATGATTCATGCAATTTCCTGCCTTCTCTTCTCTAGCAATCAACTGCAACACCGCAGATTTTAATCCACTAAAAGAAAAATCATATATCTTCTCTGTTTTGGGGATTGGTAATACATAGTGATCTTTCCCTTCTTTTGAAAGTTTATCAATCGCAACTCCACCCGGATAAGGAAGTCCCATTACTCTGGCTACCTTATCAAAAGCTTCTCCTATTGCATCATCCTGTGTACTCCCAATCAACTCAAAATCATAAAAGGAATTCATCCAAACTAATTCCGTATGACCTCCTGATACCACTAATGATAACAGGGGGAACTTCAATTCTGTTACAAATTCATTCGCACAAATATGACCCAAAATATGATGTACTGGAATTAATGGTTTCTGGTATAACCAAGCTAATGTTTTTGCTGCTAGTACGCCAATATGTAGGCTCCCCACTAAACCCGGCCCTTTTGTAAATGCGATTGCGGTTATCTCTTCCATTGAAATACTCGCTTGTTTTATTGCTTCTTCTATTACCAAGGAAATATTTTCAACATGAATTCTAGACGCAATCTCAGGAACGACACCCCCATATGCACTATGCACATCTATTTGAGAGCTTACAATATTACTTAATATTTCTTTCCCATTACGAATAATCGCTACTGCGGTTTCATCACAACTTGTTTCTATTGCTAATATATTAATATCTTTCATCTTCATCACCTACTAAAATTTTACACATTGATATAGCATCTTCATTATTATCTGAATAATAATTTTTCTTTATCCCAACTTGTTGAAATCCAAATTGTTCATATAATTTCTGTGCTCTATGGTTACTTACTCGAACCTCTAATAAAATATATTCACATTCCGCTTCTTTTGCTTCATGGATTAAGTATCTCAACAAGCGCTTCGCATATCCTTTTCCCTGTTCAGAAGGTTTGATTCCAATACTTGTTAAGTCCGCTTGTTCAAAAACAAGCCAAAGTCCCCCATATCCAACAATTTCATTTTTATCCCTCATAATATATAAGGAAGAAAAGGGATTCACCTCAAGTTCATAAAGGAAATGCTCCTCTTTCCAAGGGCTAGAAAATAACTGGTCTTCTAACACTAAAATTTCTTTTAAGTCTTCTTGAGTCATTCTCTGAATTTCGATCATGGTTTATACGCATCTTTTTGCTTTAAATACTCTGGCGTCAATAAATGCGCTTCCTTCTCTTTTTTCCATTGGTCTTTCAAATCAAGAAAAGCAGTTTTTAGATTTGGATAGGAATTTGTAAAACCAAGAATTTCTCCATCTCCAATAATTGGAATTGAATTATCTCTGTTTTCAAGAAACTCTTCAATACTCATTATTTGGTCTTCCATTACTGCCTTACCCGCTTTATATAAAGCACAATAAACTCGTTTTCCTCTTGCATCTAAAACTACATAGCTATAATCTAAACCCGCATAATATTGCAAAGTAGAAAGTGTGTAAATAGGAATCTGCAGTCTACTTGCTAATATCTTAGCAATTGTCATTGCAATTCTAACGCCCGTATAACTTCCTGGTCCTTTTGTGATTACAATTTGTTCCACTTCGTTTGGCTTCCAATTTGCCTGCATAAACAATTGTTCAATCATAGGAAGTATCTGTTCTGATTGTTTTTTCCATGCTAACTCTTCATGATAAGAAACAAGTCTATTCCCCTCCAAAAGGGTTATAATCAAGTGTTTATGTGCTGTATCCATGCATAATATCTTCATACTAAGCCCTCTATTAATTCTCTATAATATTCGCCTTTTGCTTGAAATAGAATCTCTCTTTCATTTTCTGATAAGTAATTCATCCTGATTTCTAAATGTTCCTCAGGAAGTATTTCTTCTATATATTCAGGCCATTCAATCACACAAACAGCCTTTTCATCTAATTGGTCTTCAAATCCCAAGTCTTGATTAATTCCCTCCAAACGATAGGCATCAATATGATAAAGAGGAAGTCTTCCTTGATAAACTTTCATAATTGTAAAAGTTGGGCTACTAACCGTTCTAGCAACACCCAAACCTTGTGCTAATCCTTGCGTAAAACTTGTTTTACCAGCACCCAAATCACCTTTCAAAAGAATGATTGTCTTCTGGTTTATATGACTTCCTAATTTCTTAGCTACCTCTTTTGTTTCTGAAACTGTCTTTGTAATCATCTTATGCCTCATTCCTATTACTAAAATTATACCATATAATTTAAAAAAAGACTCCTAAGAGTCTTTTCTACCTGGCAACGTGTTATTTTTACTATGGCAAGCATAGCTATCGTCACCGATAAAGTGCTTAACTTCTGTGTTCGGGATGGGAACAGGTGTGTCCACTTCTCTATCGTCACCAGATCTGAGAGTAATTCTCTCAAAACCAAATAACAGAATAAGTAATACTATATATCTTCCTAAAAGTTGTCTTTATATTGTGATTAAATCCTCGACCTATTAGTATCAGTCAACTACACGTATCACTACGCTTCCATCTCTGACCTATCAACCTTGTAGTCTTCAAGGGGTCTTACTTCACTAGGAATGGGAAATCTCATCTTGGAGTCGGTTTCACGCTTAGATGCTTTCAGCGTTTATCCGATCCACACGTAGCTACCCAGCTATGCCACTGGCGTGACAACTGGTGCACCAGAGGTGTGTCCATCCCGGTCCTCTCGTACTAAGGACAGAGCTCCTCAAATTTCCTACGCCCACAACAGATAGGGACCGAACTGTCTCACGACGTTCTGAACCCAGCTCGCGTACCGCTTTAATGGGCGGACAGCCCAACCCTTG
>JGI994J12354_10000068_pt1 | contig 89209 bp, 106 predicted proteins | sample IntmicLarv3ML3BL_FD_12354 | JGI IMG/M metagenome (IMG submission 12354) | reverse complement strand
CTTAGCTACTTCTTTATCTGTAAAGAGATTATTACTCATACCAAACCCTACTTTCTTTGATTTATTATACACAAAAATATACCCAATGGGAAGACACTCTTTTTTTCAGTGTCTATTCCATTGGGTACATTTTAAATTGTCTACCTTTTGGGTAATAGTTCATATTAGAGAGTTAAGCAAAGAAATACTTGATAGATAAAGATACAAAAAGCACTTGCATATAATTTGACTTAATAATAAATATATGCTAAAATAAAAGTAGGCGAAATGACTTTTGTGTAAAAAAAGCAAAATGCCTACGAGGTGATAATGTGAAATATTTAGAGATTATAAATGAGATTAAGAAAAAATATGATAATCAAATAATTACTAGAGGGCAAATAGTAATTATATTTAATAAAATTTATAATAATGAAAATGAAAAGACATTTAGAAATATGATTGGTATGTTTAAAAGTAAAAATATTATAACTGAGATAGAAAAAGATAAATATATTTTAGTAACAAAAGATATATTTAGTTTTGAAAGCTCAAACGAAATATCAAAAATATATAATACTATACAAAAAGAATACTCAGAAATAAACTTTATAGTATGGAATACAGAAATTATAAATGAATTTACACTTCACTATTCAACAAATAACTATATTATAGTTGAAGTTGAAAAAATAGTGATTGAATTAGTGGTAAATTTATTAAAAGAAAAATATTTAAACAAATATACAATAGTTACTCAAAACATTTTAAATAATAACAGGGAAATGTATCTAAATATTGAGAAATTTATAGTAGTTAAGCCGTTATTAGCAAAAGCACCACTTAAAAGTAAAGAGAATAACAAATATATAACAATTGAAAAAATAATGGTGGATTTATATAAGGATAAATTATATTTACAATATCAAGGTAAAGAGTTAAAAACTATTTATGAAAATATATTTGATAAATATAATATAAACATGAAAAAACTTTTCAATTATGCTAAGTTAAGAATAGATATAGAAGAATACAAAAAGTATATAAATGAACTTAATATTTCTCAAATATATAAGATGAAGGAGGAATAGTATTGATAGTAGATCAAATAAAAAATAAAGAATTTTTAGAAGAATCGATTAAAAAATTAAAAAAAGAAAATCCTTCAGCAGATATACAATTATTAGAAAAAACAATAGGAGCATTATTTCTGGTAGAAAGTTTAGTAAATACTGGGTTAGAATTTATATTTAAAGGCGGGACTTCATTAGTATTAATACTAGATCAGATAAAAAGATTTTCTGTTGATGTAGATATCATAACAGAAGAAAGTGTAGAGAAGGTAGAAAATATAATAAATGAGATAATCAAAAATCAAAACTTATTTACTAGAGTAGAAGAAAATATAAGAGAAAATGCAGCAAGTAAAAGAATGGAATTATTACATTATAAGTTTTTCTTTAATTCTATAACAGATAACTCTGAAAAATACATATTATTGGATGTTGCTTTTGAAAGAAATGTATATCCTAGAACAATAAAAAAGAAAATTGAAAATAGTGAATTAAACATTGAAAGTATTCATATGTAGAAGTACCAGGTATAGAAAGTATATTAGGAGATAAATTAACAGTATTAGCTCCAAAAACAACAGGAATAGATTATGATTCTGAAAAAGAGCTAGAATTAATGAAACAGCTATATAGATGTGGACAAGCTATTTAATGAAGCAGAAAATGTAGATGAAATTAGAGAAAGCTTTATAAATATAGCAAATAGAGAAATAGAATATAGAAAATTAAGAGAAATTACATATGAAGATGTTCTAGAAGATATAGAAGATTTCGCAAAAGATATTATTTATAGAGAAAATAAATCTAATCTAGAAAAAATAAGTATAGGTATGAAAAAATTTGCTAACTTTATGTTAGAAAGAAAATTCTTAATAGACAAAGAAGTATTAACCTGTGCTGGTAAAGTATATTATTTAGTAAGTGTAATGAAAAATAGAGAAAAAATACTAGAAAAATATAATGGTAAAGAAATATTAAACAAAGAAATTCCAAAAGAATATAGAAAAAGATTAAAAGTTATCCAAAAAACTAATATTGAGGCTTATTATTACATAATGAAAGTTATTAAATAAATATTAGTATAATAGAAAATATACCATAAATTTAGATGAAAAGAGTAATACAATGAATAAAAATTATTTAATAGATGGCTGGAATAATTTATTTAAAGAATTGTTGTCAGAACTTAATCCATATGATGTAGAAATAGCTGAAGCAAAAAGAGAAATAGGATACTTTAAATGTATATACTTATTCTGAAAACAATAATGAAGCTAAGTCACTAAAAATAATTAGAGAAAATTATCCGTTATTTATGATAATGTTTGTACAGACAAAGAAGTAAAAAATAGTAATAAATATAAGAATTCTTAATATAAATAGTAATAGCAAAATATTTATATTAGGAGTTTTTTATGTATATAATTGATAAAAAAAGAATTAAAATAATATTGTCTTGTATAATAGTTAGTATATTAGCATTTTCTATGCAATCATCATATAAAGGAATTAAGAAAGAACAAGAAGATATTTTAACAATTCAAACAGTATCTACGCCAGTATCTGGGAAAGTAGTGGTAATTGATGCAGGTCATGGAACGCCGGATGAAGGGGCAGAAAGTAGTGGAGGGACAACTGAAGCGGAAATAAATTTAAAAATAGCTTTAAAAATTCAAAACTTGTTAGAACAAAGTGGATGTACAGTAATATTGACACGTTCTGATGAAAATTCTATATATGATATAGGTGCAAATACTATAAGAGAAAAGAAAATATCAGATATTAAAAATAGAGTAGAAATAGGAAATGAAGAGCAAGTAGATATATTTGTGTCAATTCATTTGAATAAAATATCAGATGAAAGATATTGGGGATGGCAATGTTTTTTTAATTCAAAAAATGAAGAAAGTAAAGCACTAGCAAATAAAATTCAAGAGAGCTTAAATAGTAATATGCAAAAAGAAAATAAAAGAGAGATAATGAAATTAGATTCGGTATATATAATGAAACATATTGAAGTTCCAATTACAATTGTTGAATGTGGTTTTTTATCAAATCCAGAAGAAGAAAAACAATTATTAGAAGATGAATATCAAAATAAGTTGGCTTGGGGGATTTATTTGGGAATTAATGAATATTTCATGTTATAAAATGTTGAATTAGAATCTGAAAAAAGTTTTAATAGATATAAAAAGTTTTTATTTGAATAAATTTATACACTTGCTAATTTTGGCAGGTGTTTCATTTTACCTGAAAGAATGAAATCGCAGAAAAATTTGATAATAAAACAAGTAAATATTAAAATTTAGAATTTTTAAAAAATATTTTAATTTTTTTTGCATTTATAAAAAAAGAATGGTATACTTTATGTAATTGGATATTATATAGATGGGAGAATATTTATGGAAGAAATTATAAGGGATAAAACAGGTTATAGAAAAGAGCCATATGATGATAGAGGAGCTGTAGAACAAGAATTAAAAGTACATTTTCCTGGGAAAAGAAAATCAAGTTTTTCAAATACTGATAATATACCATCAAAAGAGTATACAGGAAAAAGTAAAATGAGAAAGAAACAACCAAATTTTAAAAGAATAGCTCAATTGATGGCAATAGGTGTGGCATCTTTAACAATAACAATTGGAGGAGTTAAAAAAGGGATAGATATATACAATGATAATAAAGCAGTAACACCAGAACAAGTTACAGAAAATGAAGATAATAAAGCAATAACATTAGAGGAAGTTACAGGAAATGATGAATATTTAGAGAGATTGGGTATTACTCAGGAATTAGTGGATGAAATTTTAGATATGAAAGAAAGGGTAAAAAATGCACATATTTCAAATGAAGATATTGAACAATTAGGAAAAAATGTTGAAAATGTACAAGTAAAGGTATTAAAAACAAAACTAGCAAAGGTATTAGAGGTAGATTATGAAGATATAACAGTAAAACCAACAGGAAATACTATTGATAGTGGTAATGTTAGGATAATAGTAAAGGGAGAAGATATAGGTGAATATAAAATATCAGGAGATATAGGAGACCAGATCAATAATTTGTATGAAACTCAAATGATGAATGATTGGATAAATAAATTTGATGAATGGAATGTAAGAGAGGAATTTAAAAATACTGTTGAAACTATAGAGAAGTTTGCATTACAACAAATGACTGTTAATGGAGAAAATGAAATTAGCATGGATTCTATAGAAAATAGAGTTTTTATTGAATCTTTTATAAAAAAAGCAATAGAGAATATACCAGAATCTGCATTAAAAGGAGCAAAAGAAAGTATAAATTATATGGATAGAGAAAATACTAATGAAGAAAGAAGTGAGTAAATTGATAGAGAATTCTGAAATATTAGAAATATTAGGATATATGGACAAGCAATATGTAGAAAAAGTACCTAAAAAATTATTAGAATTATTTGAAAAAAATAAATTAGAAGGGTATGAGCCACATATAAGTCATGAAATACCTTTAAATGAACAAAATATAAGTAAAAAAACAATTGCTATGTTAGCACTTTTGTATTTAGATTATTGGTGCAAGGATGAGAATGAAAAGCAAGAACTAGTAAAGTTGTTTAAGAAAAATGAAATAATACACCAAAGAGAGTTAATGGAAAAATATAATCCAGATAATTTATTTAAAAATAGGAAAAAAGTTGATGTTAAAGAAGTAGAAGAAAATATAGGAATAAGTAGCAATGAAAAACTAGAAGAAACAAAAGAAAAACCAGAAGAGAGATTAAAAGAAAAGATATTAGAAAATAAAAAAACAGAAGATACAGCTCTTGTGGAATATAAGAAAGAAAGATTATTTAAAAGAATATTAAGTAAAATTTTTCATTTTTTCTTTACAGAGGATATATAAATAAAATAGTTAGTGTGAAGATATTTTAGATAGAAAATAGATGTAATAAAGGATATAATGATTAAAGAGTAAAAATGTTAGGATAATAAAATATTGTCTTAGCATTTTTATGTTGTATATATTAAAAAAATAATTTTAAATTAAACTTTTGAAAAAAGTAAATGTTATAGCATGGGAGATTAGTTGAAAGGTATACATAATTATGATATAATAAATAGGTAACTAAAAATGTTGAAGGGTAACCACTTTAGGAGGTAAAAAAATGAACAAGGGGAAAAGTAAAGTGAAACGGAATATTCTAATAGAATATTCACTAATTCTTTTTTGCATATATTGGGGATTAAAGATATGTGTAGGAGATTTTGAAAAAAGGGACAGTATGATATTAATAGGAGTAATTTTAATATATATTATATTGTCAAGTCTGTTAATTTCAGACTTGAAAAAGGCAAAAAACCTTTTTGTTATTCCTAGTATAATAATAATAGGAATGACAATAGGATTTGTCGGACTATATATATTATTAGGAAGACCACAAGGTCTAACTAAAATATGTATAGGATTGATACTTTTTGCAGTTCCAGTTGTAATTGCAAGGATAAATATATTTAAAGCATTATTATATATATTAGTTTCTTGTATGATTATGGCAGGTTGTGTGTACATTATATTAGGAACTAAAAATATAATAGTCTACACAAACGAACCTGTTATAGTAGGACTAGTAGCAGTAGGGATTTCTGTAACTAAAATTCTCATGGCAATAATAATTGTAATATCTATGATATTACATGTCATGGGAAGGAGATATATAGGAAACCTAAAAGTAATCAAAAATCTTAAAAAAGAATGGAAATGTTTTTTTAAGATTTGAATAAAAATTACACTCTTTACAAACAATATGTATGAAACATATATGTAAAGAGTGTAGTTTTTTGAAATAGGTAAAATATTAAGAATAAATAGTATAGTAATAGAGATATATATAATCACAAATTACTAAAACAATATTGCACAAATCACTAAAATGAAATTGCACAATTTACTAAAGTCTTATATAAAACATGTATTGTTGCTAGAATGAAAATATTTTGTATTCTTAGGATTAAAGAAAGAAAAAATAGAAAAAACAATTAAAGAACTTGATTTCATGATGGTAATATATGGGTATGATATGGCATATAACTACAGAAGATGGAATATATATAGTGCCAATTGGATGTTTAAAAGATTAGTTTATATCTTTTTTTAAAAGATTTGAATAAAATATCCACTCTTTGCAAACAATATGTGTAAAACATATGCAAGGAGTGGGATTTTTTTGAAAATAAGTAAAATATTAAAAATAAATGGTACTTTATTAGATAAGCATCAATTAGAGAATCATCTACAAAAAATGGCTTCTAATCATAATATAATAAATAAATCTCAAAAAGAAACATATCCTGTACCACAAATGTTAGAAAATTTTAAAGTAATTCAGGGAGTGTATAATTTACTAAATGAACATTTGAAATTAGGGATAAGTATACATCCAGCAGGAGAATGGCTACTTGACAATTTATATATTATAGAAGAAACTGTAAAACAAATAGAAAAAGAATTAACTATAAAAAAATATACAAATTTTGTAGGAATTAGTAATGGACAATATAAAGGGTTTGCGAGAATATATGTACTTGCTTCTGAAATTGTAGCATATACAGATAATATGATACAAAAAAAAGAATTAGAGAGTTATTTATCTAGTTATCAAACTAAAAAATCACTAAGCATGGAAGAAATATGGAATATAGGAACGTTTCTTCAAATTGCAATAATAGAAAATATAAGGGAGATTTGTGAGAAAATATATAGTAGTCAAATACAAAAATATAAAGCTGAAAATATAGTAGAAAGGCTAGTAGAAAATAAACAAAAATCAGAATTGATGTATAAAAAAATTGATATAAAAAAAGTAGAAAAAGACATAGTAGAAGATATGAGATATCCATTTGTAGAATATATGTCATATATTTTAAAGCGTTATGGAAAAAAAGGTGTAAGTTATTTAAATGTATTGGAAGAATCAGTTGAAATGTCTGGTGTGACAGTATCAGAAGTAATTAAAAAAGAACATTTTGATATAGCTGTTAGAAAAGTATCTATTGGTAATAGTATAATTAGTATAAAAAAAATTCAAAGAATTAATTTTTTAGAAATATTTGAAAGAATTAATGGGGTAGAGGAATTATTAAAACAAGATCCAGCAAAAATTTATTCTAAAATGGATCATAAGACTAAAGAATATTATAGAAGTAAAATTAAAGAAATTGCAAAAAAAACAAAAATTTCAGAAATATATATTGCAAGAAAAACACTAGAATTAACTAAAAATAAATCAGAAGGAACAAAACATGCACATATTGGATATTATTTAATAGATAAAGGTATTAATGATTTATATAATGCTTTGAAATGTAAAGTAGCAAGACAAATAAATGAAAAAGAAAAAGTAAGAGTATATATATTGCGGAGTATTTTGTTTTAGTATATTACTGTCATTTGGAATTAGTAGTATATTAAATATGTATATTAAAAATATTTGGATATATATATTAAGTACAATAATATTTTTGGTGCCAGCATCAGAAGTAGTAACTCAGGTCATTCAATATATGTTAAGTAAAATTATAAAGCCAAAATTAATACCAAAAATGGATGTAAGCAAAGGAATAGATGAAAAAAGTGCTACAATGGTTGTTATTCCAACAATATTAAAATCAAAAGAAAAAGTACAAGAATTAGTTAGAAAACTAGAAGTATATTATTTAGCTAATAAAACTGAGAATTTGTATTTTACATTATTGGGTGATGTATCAGAAAGTGCAAAAAGAGAAGAAGATTTTGATATAGAGATAATGGAAGAAGGCAAAAAATTAATAGAAAATTTGAGTAGAAAATATGGAAAAGTAGAAGGTATTCCTATTTTCAATTTTATATATAGAAAACGTGAATGGAATGAAAAAGAAGGTTCATATTTAGGTTGGGAAAGAAAAAGAGGAATGCTAACAAGAGTAAATGAATATTTACTTGGAAAGATAAAAAATCCATTTAGGGTAAATACAATAGAAGATAATGGTAGAGATTTAATCGGAAAAATAAAATATGTAATAACATTAGATGCAGATACTGATTTGAGTTTGAATTCAGCATTTGAGTTAGTTGGAGCAATGACACATATTTTAAATAAACCAGTAATTGATAAAGAAAAAAACATAGTAGTAGATGGGTATGGGATTATGCAACCACATGTGGGTATTAATTTAGAAGTTAGTCACAAAACAATGTTTACTAAAATATTTGCAGGAGCAGGAGGAATTGATTCATATACAAATGCAATATCTAATATATATCAAGATAATTTTGGGGAAGGAATTTTTACTGGAAAAGGTATATATGATTTGAATATATATTCAGAAGTATTAGAAAATCAAATTCCAGAAAATATGGTACTTAGTCATGATTTATTGGAAGGTTGTTATTTAAGATGTGGATTAGTTTCAGACATACTATTAATGGATGGATATCCTACTAAATATAATAGCTTTATAAGTAGGTTATCAAGATGGATTAGGGGAGATTGGCAAATAACTAGGTGGTTACTTTCAAATAGTAGTTTAAATCTTTTATCTAAATATAAAATATTTGATAATTTAAGAAGAAGTTTACTTGAAATTAGTATAATATTTGCTGTTATATATGTAAATATAGTGGGGCTTATGAGTGATAACAAAATATATAGTATAGTTACAATATTATTTTTAATTTCGATTGTGCCATTTATTTTAGAATTATTAAATCATTTGATTTTTAAGAAGAATGGAGAGCAAAAACAAAAAACATTTACTCCTAGGGTGTCTGGAATAAAAGGAATAGTTACTAAAAGTTTTATAATACTTCGGTTGTATTCCATATAGAGCATATATATCAAGTAAGGCTATATTAAAAACAATATACAGAATTAAAATTTCTAAGAAAAACTTGCTTGAATGGACAACATCAGAAGATGCTGAAAAACAAGCAAAATCAAGTTTACCATCTTATTATAACCAAATGTTTGTAAATATGTTATCAGGGGTAATAGCAATTGGATTAGGACTTTTAAGAATGAATATATTTGCAATATTGCTTGGTCTTATATGGTCAATAATGCCAACTTGTATGTGGTATATTAGTAAGCAAATAGAGAAAAAAGAAGCAATTGAAGAGCTAGATGAAAAAGAAAAACAATATGTAAAAGAAATAGGAAAAAAGACATGGGGATTTTTTGAAGAATATTTAAATAAAGAAAATAATTATCTAATAACAGATAATTATCAAGAAGATAGGAAAGAAAAAATAGTGCCTAGAACATCATCAACTAATATTGGTTTGTCAATTTTGTCAGTAATTTCAGCTTATGATTTAGGATATATATCAATTGAAAAAGTAATTGAATTAGTTGAGAAAATAATGGGAACTGTGGAGAGTTTGCAAAAATGGAATGGACATTTATATAATTGGTATAATATACAAACAAAAGAACCTTTATATCCAAGATATATATCAACAGTAGATAGTGGAAATTTTGTGGGATATTTGTATGTTGCAAAATCATTTTTGGAAAATTTAATAAAAGAGGATGGGGAATTTTTAAATAAAGAAGAAGGAATTATACAAAATTATGAAGAAATATTATTAATTTTAAAAAATATAATTCAAAAGATAAATAAAATTATTGATGAAACAGATTTTTCTATGCTATATAATCAAGAACAACAACTTTTTTCAATTGGTTTTAATTTAGAAGAAAATAAATTAACAGATTCATATTATGATTTATTAGCATCAGAAGCAAGGCAAGCAAGTTTGGTTGCAATTGCTAAAAAAGATGTACCAGTAAAACATTGGAATCACTTGAGTCGAACTTTAACTATTGTTGGAAAATATAAAGGATTAATATCTTGGTCTGGAACAGCTTTTGAGTATTTAATGCCAAATATTAATATTCCAAGATATGAAGGAAGCTTATTAGATGAATCTTGTAAATTTTTGATTAAAAGTCAAATAGAATATGCAAACAAATTAAATTTGACATGGGGAATTTCAGAATCGGCATTTAATTTAAAAGATTTACAATCAAATTATCAATATAAAGCATTTGGAATCCCATGGTTAGGGCTTAAAAGAGGTCTTGCTGATGAAATGGTAGTATCTAGCTATGGTAGTATTTTAGCAATTGGGGATGTTCCAAAAGAAGAGATTAAAAATCTAAAGAAATTAGAACAAGAAGGCATGTATGATAAATATGGTTTTTATGAAGCAATTGATTATACTCCAGAAAGAGTAGAAAAAGGTAAAAGAGCAAGTATTATCAAAACATATATGGCTCACCATCAAGGTTTAATACTATTATCAATTAATAATTTATTTAATAAAAATATTTTACAAAAAAGATTTATGGAAAATCCAGAAATAGATGCTGTTAGTATATTACTTCAAGAAACTATGCCAGATACAGCAATAATTACAAAAGAACAAAAAGAAAAAGCTCAAAAACCTAAATATGTAGATTATGAGAATAATATAGAAACAACATATAAGAAGATAGATGAAAGATTAATTGCTGGAAATGTAATATCAAATGAAAATTATACAGTTGCAATAGACCAAAAAGGAAGAGGGATTAGTAAATATAGAGATATTTATATTAATAGATTTAAAAAAACAGATGATTATTCACAAGGGATTTTTTTCGGGTTTAAAAATATAAAAACTAATAAAATGTGGAGTTCTAATTATTCATATAATGAAGATAAGGAAAATAGATATCAAATAAGTTTTATGCCAGACAGAAATGAACAAGAAATTACAAATGGAAATATAAAAACGAAAATAAAAATGACTGTTGCATCAAATCAGCCAGTAGAAATAAGGAGAATGACGTTAGAAAATCAAGGAAATGATGAAGAAATAATTGAAATAACTTCATATTTTGAACCAGTATTATCAACAAAAGAACAAGATTATGCACATCCAGCATTTAATAATTTATTTCTAATTACTAGATTTGATGAAGAAACAAATAGTTTGATAGTAAAAAGAAAAAATAGAGAACCAAATAAGCCACAAATATATTTAGCAGCTACTTTATCTACAAATAATGAAACAGTTGGAGATTTAGAATATGAAATAGATGAAGAAAAATTTATTGGAAGAGGAAACTTAGGAATTCCTAATATGATTAAAAATTCTATACCATTATCTAAAAAAATAGGACTCGTAACAGAAGCTATTGTTGCTATAAAAAGAACAATAAAAATGAAACCACAAGAAAAAGTCATAATAGATTTTATTTTATCAGTAGGTGAAAAAGAAGAAATAGTTATTAAAAACATGGAAGAATATAAATCACTTCAAAATGTAAAAAAAGAGTTTGAATTGTCAAAAGCAAGAGTAGAAGCTCAAAGTAGATATTTGAATGTGAAAGGTAAAGAAATAGAAATATATCAAAAAATGTTGTCATATATAATGTTTGATAGTTCAATTAAAAGTAATAAAATGAAAAAAATTAATAAAAATGGTAGATATAAACAAGAAGAGTTATGGAAATATGGAATTTCAGGAGATCTTCCAATAATAGTACTAAAAATAAAAGATGTTCATGATGGATATGTTGTTAAAGAAATATTAAAAGCTTATGAATTTTTTAGGTCAAGAAATATAGAAGTAGAAATTGTTATATTAGATGAAGAAAGACATAGTTATGAAAATTATGTAAGAGAAGAGATTGAGGGAAATATTTTAAATAGTCAAATGCTATATTTGAAAAACCAAAGGGGAGGAATATTCACTTTATCTAAAGAAGAAATTGATAAAAAAGATATTGAATTACTAGAATTTTTAGCATATATAATAATAGATAGTAAAAAAGGTGGACTGAAAAACAATATTAAAGAAATTGAGGAAAATTATTTAGAACAGTATAAATTAATAAGTGATGAAATACAAATCCCAAATGTAATAGAAGATAATAATGAAGATATTGATATATTAGAAAATAAAGAAGTATTAAAATACTATAATGAATATGGTGGATTTTCAAGTGATGGAAAAGAATATTTAATAAAGGTAAATAAAGAAAATAGATTGCCAACTGTATGGAGCCATATGATGACTAATGAAAAATTTGGAACTATTGTAACTGAAAATATGGGAGGATATAGTTGGTATAAAAATAGCCGAGTAAATAGAGTATCTAGTTGGGGAAATAATGCAAGTTATGATATGCCATCTGAGACAATATATTTAAAAGATAAAAATACAAATAAAGCTTGGTCATTAGGATTAAATCCTATGCCAGACAATAAAAATTATAATGTTATATATGGATTTGGATATTGTAGATATATTCATAAAAGTAGCGGAATAGAACAAGAATTAGATGTTTTTGTTCCAAGAGAAGATTCTTGTAAGGTTTCTATATTAAATCTTAAAAATACAACTCCAAATAGGAAAAAACTTAAGTTATATTACTATATAAAACCTGTAATTGGTGAAGATGAAATTAAATCAAATGGATATATTGATTTGCAATATGATAGTAATAATAATATTTTGTGTAGTCAAAATTTATATAAAGGTGAAGTAAAAAATCCATGTGTATATATTTCTTCTAGTGAAAAAATCATAACTTATACAGGTGATAAAAAGTTTTTTCTAGGTGATGGAGGAATACAAAATCCAGATGGAATAAGAAAATCATCTTTAAATAATGAAAATTCACTTCGGAAGACAGGCATGTATTGCATATGAAATAGAGGTTGAATTAGATAGTTTTTCAAATAAAGAAATATCAATTGTTTTAGGAGCAGATGAAGATATTATGGATTGTAAAAATATTGCATATAAATATCAAAAAATTCAAAATTGTAAACAAGCTTTAGATGATGTAAAGCAGTACTGGAGAGAGAAATTGGGTAGAATTCAGGTATATACTCCTTTAGAATCGACTAATATTTTATTAAATGGCTGGATAATTTATCAAGTTATTAATAGTAGGTTAATTGGTAGAAGTGGTTATTACCAATCAGGAGGAGCTTTTGGATATAGGGATCAGCTTCAAGATACATTGGGACTTAAGTATATAGATCCTGAATATTTGAAAAAACAAATTATAAAGCATAGTAAGCATCAATTTTTAGAAGGTGATGTAGAACATTGGTGGCATGAAGAAAATGGAAGAGGAATTAGGACTAGATTTTCAGATGATCTTTTATGGCTTGCATATTTAACAATTGAATATATAAATTTTACAGGTGATAAGAGTATTTTGGATATAGAAACACCATATTTAGAAGGCCCATTATTAGAAGAAGGACAAGATGAAAAATATGATAGATATAAAATATCTGAGCAAAAGGGTAGTATTTATGAACATTGTATTAAAACTATTGAAAAGAGTTTAGATTTTGGAGAAAATGGAATTCCAAAAATAGGTTCAGGTGACTGGAATGATGGATTTAGTACAGTTGGAAACAAAGGAAAAGGTGAGAGTATTTGGCTTGGTTTTTTCTTGTACTTTATTTTAGATAAATTTATATATATTTGTGAAGATAGAAATGATTATGAAAAAGTTTCTAAATATAAAGAAGTAAAAGAGAGTTTAAAAAGAGCTTTAAATACAAAAGGATGGGATGGTAGATGGTATAAAAGGGCTTTTATGGATGATGGAAATGCTTTAGGTAGTATGAGTAATGATGAATGTAGGATAGATAGTATTGCACAAAGTTGGAGTATTATTTCAAAAGCAGGAGATAATGATAAAAAATATATATCAATGGAAAGTTTAGAAAATCATTTGGTTGATAAAGAAAATGGAATTATTAAATTATTAGATCCACCATTTGAAAAGGGTAAATTGGAGCCTGGATATATAAAAGCATATCTACCAGGTGTTAGAGAAAATGGTGGTCAATATACACATAGTAGTGTTTGGGTAATTATTGCACAAACAATGCTTGGTTTTGGTGATAAAGCATTAGAACTATATAGAATGATAAATCCAATTGAGCATAGTAGGACAAAAGAAGCTAGTAATAAATATAAAGTCGAACCATATGTAATTCCAGCAGATATTTATGGATCAGATAATTTAGTAGGTAGAGGTCGGATGGACTTGGTATACAGGTTCTGCTAGTTGGTATTATAAAGCAGGTATTGAATCATTACTTGGTCTTAAGGTAGAAAATGGATATATAAAAATTGAGCCATGTATTCCAAAAGATTGGAAGAGTTATCAAATACAATATAAATGGAAAGATAGTGTTTATAATATAAATATTAAAAATCCAAATGGAAAGAATACTTGTGTTAGTAAAGTTTTATTAGATGGAAACGAAATTGAAAATAAGATAAAACTAGACGGTAGTAGAAATCAATATAATATTGAAGTTATAATGTAAACTAAGGAAGGTGTAGGGGGGTTCCTTAGTTGATAAAAATCCAGTATAGATAAAAATTCTATACTGGATTAATTTTAAGAAAATAGAATGCTGTTTTCTATTTTAGATATGAGATTGAATTAAAAATGAATACATTTATTTATGAAAAGTCGTTTGATAAATGCATAGTAATTTTACCTACAAATTTCGACCTCAAGGAATCCAATTTACGCAACATTTTCTATACTCCTTAATTGCAACTAATATCATTTCTAAGAGTGTAATTTAGCATCCATAATAAATAGACTATATTTTTTAATGTTTATTCTTGTTTCTCATTTATTTATATCTCCGATTAATGATAATTTTACTTGTTTCTTTCTATTAATTCTTCAACAATACTATAAACTCTTGTATATGGATTACATTCTTCACTTATTAACTCTTTTCTATTTATTAATTGATATTGTTCAATTTTTTTAGAATTAGAAATGGCATTATTTAGCTTGTCCTTTATAATTGGAAAAACGTTTTTCTTCTCAGTATAATCATTAATCTTACGTTTTATATGTTCTTTTACTTCTTTACTATTTTGATATACTTTTGTGGTGTATTCAAAATGTAATATGTACCAAAATTCAAAAGTTGGAGTTGAAGTTATAATAATTATTCCTGCACCTTCACATATTCTTTTAGCTTCATTTATTTGTTCTTGTTTATTTTGGTTTACATCTGTATCTAAAATCAAGTATATTTTATCTCCATAAATTACATTAATATCTTCTTCTTTCATAAAATTAATTAAATCTCGTGCCATTCCGACTGGGTCAGTACTATTACCAGTAGAGAATCTAATATTACATTCTCTACTAGTAAAATTACTAAAATATATTTTTTCTGTTTTGTTTTTACCTTCACACCCTATAACCACAACTGACTTTCGTTGTCTATTTTCTCTATTTCTATTTCTTTGTGCTAATCTCCCCATAAATTATTACCTGTTGCTACAAATGGAATCGCTCCATATCTACCATTTAAATATCCTTTTTGAATATTTTCTGTTTTCCTTACAGAGAAGTCATCTAATGGATATAAGCCTGTAGTTCCTTTTTTATGGTCTTTCTCAACAAACCAAATTTGATCTCTTCTAAATATATCTAAAGATAGCAAATTTGTATCATGTGTATTAAATATTAATTGTGCATTATTTATATTAATATTAGGATTATGGAATAAATTTATAATATATTTAACAAGCAAGGGATGTAAACTTCTATCAATTTCATCTATAATAACTATTCTGCCTTTTTCAAAAGCATCTTTTAAAACTGGGCTAAAAAAGAATAAATTTTGAGTTCCTAATGATTCTTCAGCTAATCCTAATTCATATTCACATATGTTACCATTTTCATCTTCTATTTCATGAAGAGTTGATATTTTAATTTCCTTTTGTATAATGTTTTGCTTTGGTATTTGCTTATCATTTATCATAGCAATAAAATTATTTGATTTTATACTTTCAGTTTCGAATTTGTAATCCTTTATTTTAATATCTGTTTCTTTTAATAGTTTTATAGTAAACTTTCTCAACTCATTATTTTCATCTTTTTCAAATTTATCAACTATATTATCACTTAAATTAATATACTCATTGTATGTGTCTATCTTTTCTGCAAACCACATATATGCACTTTTAGTTTTTTCATAATTCCATTCTGTTGCTGTTGCTAAAAATAATTTCTTCTCTGTATTCTTACTAGCTAGTTCTTCTAATTTATTTTTATCTGTTTGCAAATAGCTATATTTTGTAGTATCTGTTCTTTCAAAAATTTTAGTTGGTTTAGCTGATAAATATTGATATAGATATTCTTCATAAACTCTATTTATATCTGCTGAAAATCCATATACATGTTTTATATTATCTGCTATAAATATAAATTCAAATTTGCAAGGTTTATCTTTTGTTTTTAAATCAAATTTAAAAGGAGCCATATCTAATAATGGTTCATTTATCTTTCTTAAATTCGATTTTCTTATCATCAATATTGCAGCAGTTAATGCTTTTACAAAACTAGTTTTTCCAGATGCATTTGCCCCATAAATTGCTGTAGATTTTAAAATTTTCTCATTTATACTATTTGGACTAAAAACATTTTCTATATTTTCATTGTCTATGCTTGCTTGCATACTGAAAACAACCTCATCTTTAATTGATAAAAAATTCTTCACACTAAACTGTAATAACATATTATTTCCTCCTTATTTTATATTATTATATGCAATTTTTTTGAAAAAGTAAACACTTCTTAATGATATTTTTAACTTTTTTGCGATTTTTATTCAAAAAAGTTGAAAATATCGTTGATTTAACTTGTCATGTAGTATATACTATATATAGCAATAAAAAAATCCTAATGCTATATAAAACATTAGAATAAATAAAACATATAACCCTCGCAAAGTTATATTTTACATATTATAGCACTTATTATTGCTTGAAGTCAATGCTTCTCAGGATAGAAAATGGAGGTAAAATTCATGGGGAAAAATCAACATGTAACACCAAAAGGTGATTTATGGCAAGTAATTGGTGCTGGGAATGATAAAGCTACAAAATTATTTAATACACAAAAAAATGCAATATTATATGGGAAAACTATAGCTCAGAATCAAAGTTCAGAACTTTTCATTCATGGTAAAAATGGAAAAATTCGTGATAGAGATAGCTATGGCAATGATCCTTGTCCACCAAAAGATACAAAATTTTAATAAGAGACATAGGCGAGAAATATCTCGCCTTGTATTTAATTTGATAGTAAACCACCAGCTATTGAACTATGCCCCACAAAGTAGACAAAAAAATGCCTACTCATTGGATAGTATATAATAAATTAGACAAAAAAGAAAAGAATTTACAGAAGAATGGAATCATAAAAAACAAAAAATATATAATATTAGGAACAAAATATTTAAATATTAATATTATATATAAACTTTAAAAAATTATTTTTTTAAGATGGGAGAGTGCTAAAAATGATTATAATAAGAAATGATTCTTTTGATATTAGTCAAATGAGTAATAATTATCCAGAAAATAGTATAGAAAGGCAAATATTAGATGAAATGAATCAAGGCTTTGGAAGATATGAATATGATTCATTAGAAGAATTAAAATTTGAAATTCGAATGAGAAGGCAAATTATAGAAAATGCAATTGATTTAAATGAAAGTGAATTTTCATTTGAAGATTTTAGTAAGTCTAGGTGTAATGAAGATTTTTGGATTAGAATGAATATTGGAGGATTTGAACTAAAAGAAGGAATAAATCCAAGTGATGCAATAAATGATATATTTATAAATGGAAGTAGATATGCAACAGAATGTGCAACTGCAGTTGTGATTATTTACTATAAATCATTAGTAGATGTTTTTGGAGAAGAAAAATTCAACTTATTATTTCCAAAAATAGAATTAGTAGGTTGGAATATAGGAGAGACACTACTGGAAAAAGCAGCAATGCCAGAGATGGTAGAAGATATCATTTTAGGTGATAGACAATATTTTTATAACCCAGATGTAAATCCTGAAGAAGAGGAATGGCAAGGTGAAAATGTAATAGTTATGCCAAATTATATGTATTATGGGCATGGGATAGGGATAAAAACAGAAGAGGAAATTATAAATGAATTAAATATGAATAGAAAAGAAAATGCAACACAATCTGCATATTTGAATGATACAGCAGGAAGACTAAATTTTAGAAAATTAGAAAAAGCTTCTAAAATACAATTACATATACAAAATCAGCAAGAGTTGCAAGAAACTCAGTCTATGCAGGAAGAAAAAGAGATTCAAGATAATCAAGAAATATCAAATAGAACAAATATCATAAATAATACAATTGTATGGAAGCCATTTCCAGAGCCTATAAGTAAAAGATAAATAAGAAATAATATAATCAATTTCATTATGTAAAAACTATAAATCAAATTTTAAATAAAATGATTTATAGTTTTTCTTTTATTTATTTTAATTTGTAATACTATCAAAATCTTCTTGATTAATATATCCATGTTCAACCATCTTATTTAACACATGTTTTTGCCTTCTTTTAGCAAATTCTAAATTTACTGTTGGAGAATAAATTGATGGAGCATTAGGAATACCGAGCCAGCATAGAAGCTTCATCTAAATTTAAATCTTTAGGTTCTTTACCAAAATATCCAATACTTGCATCATAAATACAATAATAACCATCTCCAAAATATGAAGAATTAACATATAGAGCAAAAATTTCATTTTTAGTATAATTCTTTTCTAAGTCATAAGCTGCAAATAATTCACCAAGTTTGCGAATAGCAGTTCTATCTTGGTTAAAAATTACATTTTTAGCAACTTGTTGTGTAATTGTACTACCACCTTCATCAAATCTACCATTTTTTAGATTAGTATAAATAGCTCTCATAATAGCTATAAAATCAATTGGACCATGTTCGTAATAACGATGGTCTTCTGTTGCAATAACAGCATTTATATAGTTATCAGGTAATTCATCAAAAGTCATGAAATTTTCTTGGTTTATTACTTCATCAATTCTAGCAATTAAAGGTTTTTCTTTCAAAGCTTTAGAATAATAACTATAGCCAATAATTAAAGTAAATGAAGCAACAATAATTAATAAAATAAAAATGATAATTAATAATTTTATAAATATTTTTTTCATATTACAAAATACCTCTTTTTTCTTAATCTAATATAAGTATATAACAAAAAGTAAAAATTTGGAACAATATTAATGAAAAATTAATGAATTGGGAATTGTTAAATGGGTTTGAATTGTCATTAAAATAGATTTGGATTAAGTTAACTTAAGTTATGAAAAAGATTATATATAATTATTTACAAAATTGTAAAAATATGTAATAATAAGATGAAAATCAAATAAATAAAGCAAGAATAGAGGGAGTAGATATGCCAAATTTTAACAGTAATATAGAAATTGATAAAAATAGTATATGTTATGGAAATAAAGTTTTGAAAATTTCAAATATATCAAGAACTTGGATATTTAAATTTCAGAATAAAGAAAAAAAGGCTCATGAAATAGCAAAAATGAACTATGAAGTAACAAAGAGAAATTACGAGTTACACAAACAATATAAAAAGAATAAAAGAATAAAGAGGTATGCTATTTTATGCATAGTAACAGGATTTTTTGCTGTGTACCTTTTATACAGAACTACTTTTGGTTTATTAGCATTAGCTCTTAGTGCAATATGTGGTTTTATGGCATTTAAAAATTATAGAAAAAATATTAGTTATGATGAAGCACCTCCTGAGGAAAAAGAATTTCCAAACAAATTTGGTTTAGGAATAGAGATGAATTCTGGTTATTTGACTATGTTTACAGCTGAAGGAACAGAGGGAGCAAATGCTTTAAAAAAACTTCAAGATGGTATAAAAGATGCAGATATAAATAATGAGAAAACTGTTTTTAATATGAATGAATACAATGTGAAAATTGAAGGTGATGTTGAAGGCATTGTTAACTTTGGGGATGATAATATAAATATTAATGGAGGAAAGGAGCTGTTAAATGCATGAGTAATAAAAGAGATATAAACATTAATGGTTCAGTAAGTGGTATAGCAAATTTTGGTGATAACTCAGTTAATATAAATATAAATGAAAAAAGTAATATAGTTAAATTAGATAATAGTAATGCTAAAAAATCAGATATAAATAGCAATAATAATTTTAAGGAATTAGACAAAGATAAATTTAGTAGTAATATTGTTAAAAAAATTATTGAAATAATAATAGGGATTACAATTTCAGTTATAGCAGGTTATATTATATACAAATTTAATATGAACTAAATTATTTATTTTAATGTAAGTAAAGTTTGTAATTGCTTAAGATTTAAATAAAATTTAACTTTTACATAATGATATAATAGGTATAGATTATTTATCAAGTATGGAGGAAGTAAATATGTCAGATGAAGAAAATTATATAATTGAAAATGAAACTAATGATAAAGTAAAAAAGACACAATATTGGGAAACTGGTATTGGATTAAATAAAGTAGATAATTTAGAACCTTCAAAATATTTAATAGAATTATCTGAGAAAAATATAAATGGTGAATTAAAATATAATGAAGTAGAAGATTTGATAAAAACATACTATAAAGAAAAGAATATAGCTGAAATTAAAATTCGGTAGAGAAAGAGAATGTGATTTAGTTTCTTTAAGAATAGCTCAGCTTTTAGAGGATATAGTCCAATTACAATAAAAAATATTCATAAATACTTATTTAAGGATATATATGATTTTGCAGGAAACTATAGAGAGTATAATATTACAAAAAATGAAGAAATTTTAAATTGTAATACTGGTACATATGTTGACTTTAAGAATATAGAAGAATATTTTAATTATGATTTTAAAGAAGAAAAAGAGTTTGATTATTCAAAATTAAATAAAGATGAAATGATAAGACATATTGCAAAATTCACTTCAAGTGTTTGGCAAGTTCATCCATTTGGAGAGGGAAATACTAGGACAACAGCAGTATTTATAGAAAAATACTTAAATAGTATGGGGTTTGAAGTAGATAATAATATGTTTAAAAAATATAGTATGTATTTTAGAAATAGTTTAGTTAGAAGTAATTATGGAAATATTTCAAAAGGTATTTATCTTACTTTTGATTATATAGTTATGTTTTTTGAAAATTTATTAAGTGGTAAAAATAATAAATTAATAAATGAAGAATTATATGTAAGAGAGTTATTTGAAGATAAAAAAGGGTAGGAAAAAATTAGCTTAAATAGACAATGTCATTAACTTAAAAAAATCACAAAACCCAAAACTTATTGAATTTTGGGTTTTATTATTTCTTTAATATCTTGCTTAAGTTATACTCGATTTGTTATTTCTTCTAAATTTAATAATTCTTGCCATCTTTCATCTACTTCTTTTTGGAAGCTTTCTATCATCCATTCATTTCCTGGTTTAAACATGTGTTTAAATCTTTTTTGTGGTTTTAAGAATTCTTCTATTGGTAGTTTTTTGGCAGGTTTATGGTTTATTTTGTATTTTCCATCTATTATTTCATATAATGGCCAATAGCATGTGTCTACTGCTAGTTTGTTTATTTTCATTAAATCCTCTGTTGCATATCCCCATCCTCTTGGACATGGTGCCATGATATTTAAAAAGGCTGCACCTTTTGTATATATGGCTTTTTCGGATTTTTCATATAGGTCTTTAAAGTTGTTTGTTGCTATTGTTTGTGCTACATATGGAATGTTATGTCCTTCCATTATTTTTGTCAAATCTTTTCTTGATTGCATTTTTCCAGGTATAACTTTTCCAACTGGTGATGTTGTTGTATCTGAAAATTTTGGTGTTGCTGATGATCTTTGGATTCCTGTGTTCATATATGCTCCATTGTCATAACATACATAAACCATATCATGTCCTCTTTCCATTGCTCCTGATAAACTTTGGAATCCTATATCATAAGTTCCACCATCTCCACCAAAGGCTATGAATTTTGTATCTCCTTCTGGTAATTTTCCTTGTTTTTTCATTGATTTGTAAGCGGCTTCTACTCCAGATAAAGTAGCTGCTGCACATTCAAATGCTGTATGTATAAATGAATCTGTCCATGCTGTATATGGATATATAAATGTTGATACTTCCATACATCCTGTTGCTCCTGATACTACTGCATGATCTTCTGGCTTTAATGCTCTCATTACCATTCTTGCAACAGGTGGTGCTCCACAACCTGCACACATTCTGTGTCCTGCTGTGAATCTTGACTTAGTATTTGCCATTACTTCTTTTAAATTATATGCCATTATTTATTTCCTCCCCTTCTTACTCCTAAATAACGATAAGGGTTATCTATTTTTCCAAGTTTGCAGATTTCTAATAAGTCTTCGTAAACAGATTCTATATGTTCTGCTTTAGTATCTCTACCACCAATACCATAGATATAGTTTACAGCAGGTATGAGTGTTTTATTTACATATGAGCTAGATACTACATCTTCGAATAATGCTCCGCCCAGCAGCATTTAAAGAGTCTGCTTTGTCAAGTATTGCAACAGCTTTTAAATGTGATAATGCTTTAGCTACTTCTTCTGATGGGAAAGGTCTAAATACACGAATTTTTAAAAGTCCTGCTTTTATTCCTTTTGCTCTTAAATTATCTATTACAAATTTTGTAGTTCCAGCAGTTGAATTCATACAAACTATAGCTATATCAGCATCTTCTAATTTATATTCTTCAAATAGTCCATATTTTCTACCTGTCATTTTTTCAAAGTCATTTGAAACTTCTAAAATAACTTGTTTTGCATTTCTCATAGCATCTGCTTGTTGAGTTTTGTGTTCGAATAAATGAGCTTGTAAGTCTAATGGTCCTACAGATATTGGTTCTTTTTTATTTAGTAAATAATGTTTAGGGTTATATGTCCCAACAAATTCTTTTACTTTATCATCTTCTTCTAATTCAATATTTTCAATTGAATGTGATGTTATAAATCCATCTTGGCATACCATTAATGGTAATATTACATCTTTGTGTTCTGCTATTCTATGTGCCATTAATGTATTATCATATGCTTCTTGGTTATTTTCTGAAAATAGCATAATCCAACCACTATCACGAGCTCCCATTGCATCTGAATGGTCATTGTGTATATTCAAAGGTCCAGATACAGCTCTGTTTACTAGTGATAAAACTATTGGAAGTCTTAAACTAGATGCTATATAAATCATTTCCCACATTAAAGATAAACCATTTGCAGATGTAGCAGTCATTGCTCTTCCTCCTGCAGCTTCTGCTCCAATACATGCAGCCATTGCACTATGTTCACTTTCAACAGTAACAAATTCTGTATCAACAGAACCATTTGCTACAAATGTTGAAAAATATTGTGGTATTTCAGTTGAAGGTGTAATTGGAAATGCTGCTACAACATCTGGATTTATTTGTTTCATAGCAACAGCTGATGCTTCATTACCACTTAATCTTTCTCTTATTCCCATGATTATTCTACCCCCTCTTTCATTTCTATTGCTCCAAATGGACATACTTTAGCACATACTCCACAACCTTTACAATAGTCAAAATCAAAATCTTCTCTTTTTCCTTCTTTGTTAATTGGAATAGCATCATCTGGGCAAACTGGAAAACATAGTCCGCATTGTTTGCATTTTTCTAAAAGGAATTTTGGACAAGAACTTCTCCAATCTCCTGTTTTAAATTCTCTAGCATTTCCAGCTGTATATATATCACCACCAGGAGTCATTTCTTCCATTGTACTTAAATTATTTATTGTTGTCATATCTTTTTAACCTCCTTTAATGCTAATTCTAAAGCTTTCATATTTCCTTCAATTACTTCTGGTTTTTTAGCAAATTTATGCTTAAATGAACCTTCCATATCAGATAGTAAAGCTTCAGGAGTCATTATATTACTTACTTTAACTATTGCTGCAAGCATTGGAGTATTCGGAAAATATCTTCCTAAAGCTTCTTCTGATACTTTTCTTGCATCAATTGTATAAATATTCCCATTATATCCTTTAAGGGATTTTTTTAATTCTTCTTCATTTTTTGTTGTATTAATAATTATGGCACCAGATTCTTTTAGTCCAGATGTAACATTTACTGTATCTAAAAGTGTGTCATCCACTACCACTACATAATCTGGTTCATATATGTTGCTATGAACTGTGATTTTAGCAGTACTAATACGGTTATATGCAGTAATAGGAGCACCCATTCTTTCAGGTCCATATTCAGGGAAACCTTGAATATATTTACCAGTATTAAATGCAGCATCTGCTAATAGTAATGATGCAGTTTTAGCACCTTGACCACCTCTACCATGCCATCTTATTTCTATAGTGTTATCCATTTTAAGTTGCCTCCTTTAATATTTTATGATATTAAGTATATTCCTAAATGGGCGTAAAGTCAAGGGATTTTGTTGTACGAACAGGTCGAAAAAATTGATGTAAATGATAATGATAAAAACTTAAGTTATATAGTTTGACTAATACATAAATATATTAAAAAATACAAAATTCATTGTAAATTTTGTAAGAATACTGTATAATTAGCATATAAAATAGAAGGAGGAAATAGTAATGCAAAATGGAGGAATTAAAATTATTAATACTATAAATTTTTTAATATGTATAGTGTTATTTGCAATAATAGCATATGTTGTATATCAACATGTATATGACTATGAAAAAATACAGTCAGTAAAAAATCACTTTGAGTTAACAGTTCCAAAAAAATATGCTTTTGAAACAAATACTAATGCAGTAGGAGAGGCACTTAGTTTAGCTGTATGGGACTCAGAAACAAGTACTTATATATTTGCATATGCTTATGGAAAAGATGGTAAATTAAAAGAATATGTAGAAGAAGAAATAGAGTCTGTAAGAGAAGATAATGAACAATTTCGTGATGTTTCTGAATTATCAGAAAAAATAATAAATGATAATATAGTATATATGTATTCATATAATTATACAGATGAATATGATGATGATTATTATGCTAAAATATTATGGATTGATGGTCAAAAAGGAGATTATTTTCTAGTACTTGAATGTTTAGAGGCTGAAAAAGATACACATATTGAAAATTTAGATAAAATAGCAAATAGTTTTGTTGAATTATAAAATTTAAACTACTGACAAGGTAAAATATTGTTGGTAGTCTATTTTTTTTATATTTTTTATAGTATAATAAAGTTATTGAAGTAGCAGTACAAAATAGAAGTAAAATTAATGGATAAAATATAAATGAATCAATTAAATCCTAGAATTTGAGAGGGAAAAATGTATTATACATATATGTTAAGATGTGAAGATAATTCAATATATACGGGAATAACAACAAATGTTAATAGAAGAATGAAAGAACATTTTGAAAAAGATGAAAAATGTGCTAAATATACTAAAAGGCATAATGCAAAGAAATTAGAAGCTGTTTGGGAATCAGAAAATAGAGTATTTGCATCCAAATTAGAATATCATTTAAAAAAACTGTCTAAAGTACAAAAAGAAGATTTGATAAAAGATGGTAAAAAAATATATAAATTTTTAGGTAAAAAAATAGATTGTGATAGTTATAAAAAATATAAAATAAAAGAGAGTGAATTATAGTGATAATATCAAAAGCAAAAATGCAAATTAATGCTAAAATAGAAGAAGTATGGGAAGTTGTAACTAATAATAAAGAATATTTTTGGAGAAAAGATTTATCCAAAATAGAAATATTAGATGAAAAACATTTTGTAGAATATACAAAAAACAATTTTTTGACTAAATTTGAAATAATAAAAAAAGAACAATTTAAAAATTATGAATGTATATTAGAAAATGATAATATAAAAGGTATTTTTAGGTTATATTTAGAAAAAATGGAAGACAATAAAGTGATGATAGAATTAGTTGAAGAAATTGAAATTAAGAATAATATAGTAATTCAATTATTTGCTAAACCATATTTAAAAAATCATCAAAAAAAATATTTGCAACATTTAAATAAAAAACTTTCTGGAGAAAATAAAAAACGAAAGTGAGTGTAAACTATAATCTGATTTTAGGATTTACACTCACTTTTTATATTTTCCTTGTATATTAATTATTTTTCTAATCTTTCTTTTTTGAATGTGAATTTTTATCTGATGGTATCACAATATTTTTTGGTTTTTTAGTAGATGGTTTTTCAGTTTCTAAGTGTTTATAAACAGGTGAAATTTTTAAATCTTTACCATTACCAGAAACAACTTCTAAATTTTTTTTCTCTTCCATAAAAATCCTCCTATTTTATCTTTTTTAAATATTATCATAAATATATTAAAAGTGCAAGAAATGAATTAGATGAAAAATTTTACTAATATAGTATTACAAAAAAATATTAATGGTATTACATATATTATATAACGTTTTTTAATATTTCAACAACTAATTTCCATATTCCAAATGAACCAAATACAACAATACAGCCTATTAAATAGGGAAATACTAATTGTTTTATTTGTGCTTTTTCTTCTATACTTGATAAAATGAATTTTATTCCTAACATCAAACCCATTATTACTGATATTGCAGAGGCAAATATTAGTAATATATTATAAATATTTCCAGAAAAATTTTGCAAATTGTTAGAATCTACATTAGATTTTGTGCCAGATACAAAATCATTTGCAGAAAATAGCATATCTTCAAGTGAATCATTTGAAGTTTTATTACCATTACTTAAACCTAAATATATTGTTTTTCCACTTTTTTCATTGATTTCATCTGTTATTATTTGTTCTAATATTTCATCTGTTAATTCACCTAAAGCATAATCCTTATCTCCTTCTAAATCACTTTTTAATATTATATGTTCTGTATTGTTGTATCTTACAACAACATGTTTGTCACTATTTTCTAAAAATTTTACGAAAGAAACTTCTGTTCCTTTGTAAATTTTGGTTGAATAACTCATTTGAGTATTTGGATTGTATGTCATTACAGGAACTAATTGTCCATTTCTGTATTCATATACAACACTATCTTTTTTTAAAGTAAAAATTTCTTCTTCAATTGAAGTTTGTACAAGCTCTTGTGCCGAATATCTGAAAAAATACATAGCTATTGCAATGATTTCATCATCAGTTGCAAGATACATTTTAGCGACTGCTGATGTTATCAAATTGGAGAAATGGGATAATTTTTTTGATTCAGTAGTATTTTGAGAATTTGCTATAACAGAATTTTTGTAATCATTCCAAAATGATGTTGCAACAGATGCATCACCTAAATAATCAGTATAAGTTTCTATTATAAATTTTTCTAATTCATTTATATCTTTATATCTGTAATCTTTTACAATACTGTTATTTCCAACAATATCATTTAATCTGTTTTCCATATAAGATTGTAGAGAATTTATATCTCCATTCCACTCGTCAAAATCTATTAATCCGTGTATTTTCAGGTTTCCAACTGTCTATTACACGTGTAAGTAGTATTTGAATTTCTGGATCATAACTTGCTTTAGCAATACTACCAGCATAAAAGAATATAGTGATGCAAATTATAAAAGTAATTGATAGTTTTATTTTAATATTTTTCATAAATGACTCCTTAATAATTATGTTATCTTTATATACAAGAAATGTAATATATTTCCCTATATTTGTCAATAGATTTTTAGAAAATATTAAAATAAATGATACTGTGAATTTTAAGTATGAATAAAATGGTTGAAAAATACAAAGAAGTAATATATAATAGTTAAATAATAGATAAATAAAGAAGAGTAGGAATAGATATGGAAATAGAAAAAATTAAGGGGATAATAGAGGCAATACTTTTTTCAGCTGGAGGATTAGTTGCTAGAAAAGATTTAGTATTAACTTTAGAAATATCAGAAGAAGATGTTGAAAATGTAATATCTAGTATGCAAGAAGAATATAAAATGGAAAAAAGAGGAATAGAAATAGTAAAGATTGAAAGTTCTTATCAATTGTGTAGTAAAAAAGAATTACATGAATATATTTATCCAATATTAGATAAGAGAAACAAGCCTAAATTATCAAATGCATCATTAGAAACTTTAGCAATAATTGCATATAACCCAAGGATAACTAGAGCAGAAATAGAATCAATTAGAGGAGTATCAGCAGATGCATGTGTATATAAATTGTTAGAATATGGTTTGATTGAAGAAGCTGGAAAAATAGATTTACCAGGAAGACCTATGTCATATAAGACAACAAATGAATTTTTAAGAATGTTTGGATATATATCTTTGGAAGAGTTACCAGAATTACCAAGGTATAAATTAGATGAAAATAGGCAAATAGTAATAGATGAGTTGGTAGAAAATCAAGAAAAAGAAGTGGATTTAGAAATGGATGCAGAGCAAGATGATATAATACCCAAAATAGAAACAGATATTTTAAATGAAGAAGAAAGTAAATAAAAAATTAGAAAGGAAAGTTTTACTTATGAAATTATCACAAACAGGAATGGGAACAACAAAATTAAGTAATTTAGATGATATGTACAAAGGTCAAAGTATATTATTACAAACAGGGCAATTAGTTCAGTATGGAGCACGGGATATTTGGATATAATACAATTCCATTGTTGGTAAGAAGAAATATAGAAAAAATAATAGTTGATACATTAAATAAATATGGTTGTGTAGAGGTATTATTACCAACACTTCAACCAGATACTATATGGAAAAATTCAGGTAGATATGATGAATATATAAATGATGGAGTAATGCTTATTACAAAAAGTAATAAAGGGACATTTTGTTTAGCACCTACAGGGGAAGAAGCAGTTGTTGAATTTGCAAGAGAGAAATTAAAATCTTATAAAAATCTACCTGTTAATTATTATCAAATAGGAGAAAAATATAGAAATGAAATAAGAACAAGAGGATATCTATTAAGAGGAAAGGCTTTTCCAATGATGGATTCATATAGTTTTGACAAAGATGAAAAATCAATGGAAATTGCATATGAAAATGTTAGATGTGCATATTTAGAAATATTTGAAAAAATAGGAATGAAAGTAATACCTATTGTTGCAGATAATGGATCAATGGGAGGAAAAAAATCAGAAGAGTTTATGCTTGTATCTGACCAAGGAGAAGATAAAATTTTATACAATGAAGAATCTGGAATTGGGCTAAATACAGAAATATTGGAAAAAGAAAATTATGAGGAATATTTAAAAGAAGAATATGGAATTGAAGATATTTCAAATTTTAAAGAAATAAGAGCTATGGAATTAGGGCATATATTTCAATTAGGTACAAGATATTCTGAAATGATGAATGGATATTTTACAGATCAAGATGGTAAATTAAAACCATATTATATGGGATGTTATGGAATTGGAGTAAGTAGGACTTTGGCAGCATTATATGAACAATGTTTAATAAATGATGAAAAATGGGGACCTTGTGGTTTTATACTTCCTGAATCAGTGGCGCCATATAAAGTACAAATAGTTCCGAAAATGGAAAGTGAAGAAAAAGTACTTTTAGCAAATAAATTATACAGTAAATTACAAGAAGAAAAAATTGGAGCGATATTAGATGATAGGGAATATTTAACAATAGGGGCTAAAATAAAGGATTGTAAAGTACTAGGAACACCATATTTAGCAGTTTTAGGAGATAAAACAGAAGGTGATAAAATACAGCTGGAAAATATAAAAACTGGTGAAGTTAATATACTTACTGTAGATGAATTAATTAGTAAATTAAAGTAAAATAAAATATAAGTTTTAAAAAAGCAAGTTGTGTGAATTTAGATAAGGGTATTATCTGAATTTCCACAATTTTTTGTTTTAAAAAACGCCACATAGCTAATATTACAGATATAGTAGATGAAGAAAAAGGTGGTTTTAGAAAGATTAAGTTTACAACAAGAGAAAATAGATATGGATATGTTAAATATTTTAAATAAAATTAGAGATATTAAAAAGCAACTATTTCAATTTGACATAGTTAAATATAGGTATACTATTATTTTATGTTTGAATATGGGTAAATTGTAAGAGTTATAACAAATAAAGTTATTCACCTAAAAATCACAAATAAAATATAAAATGATAACAAAAAATAGATAGTATAAGCATATACTAAACAAAAGGTCTTATATAAAAAGTAAGGAGAAAAAGAATATGATGAAAAATATTGAAGAAGTAATGCAATTAGTGGAGATGGAAAATTTTTTAGAATATAATAAATCCTTGGAAACAAAAGATAAAACTTTTGATAAATTAATGTTTATATATTCACTTGCAGTGAGAGAATTAGAAACAAAAATAAATATATTTAAAGATGAGTTTGAGGTTTTATATAATTATAATTTGATTGATAATATTAAAACAAGAATAAAAGGTTTTGAAAGTATTGTTAGGAAAATGGAAAAAAGAAATGTTAATATGGTATATAAAGAAATGATCAAAAATGTAAATGATATAGCTGGAATTAGAATAATATGCCATTTGAAAAATGATATATTTTCAATTAAAAATTTAATACAAAAATTACCAGGAGTTAATGTAATTAAAGAAAAAGATTATGTTACATATCCGAAAGAGAGTGGTTATTCTAGTTATCATATGATAGTAGAAGTTCCAGTTATGTTATCACAAAAAGTAGTGTATGTAAAAGTAGAGATACAAATAAGAACAATTACAATGGATTTTTGGGCAAGTCTTGAACATAATGTAAAATACAAACCAGAAAATAAAATATCTAAAAAAGATTCAAAAGAGTGGATAAATTGTGCAAAAATGCTTAATAAACTAGATGATAAAATGATAATATTAAACAACAAATAATGTTAATAAAAATGTGAAGATTGCTAAATTTAAAACAATATATGGCAATTTTTTTCTATTTTCAGGAAGGATTTATGTCAAATGCGTCGAATAATATAAATGTGTATATTTATTTGAGATATTTTAAAAGAAAGTGAGGAAAAATATTTGCGTTATAGTGATGAAATAATTGATGAAGTAAGGCAATCAAATGATATTGTGGATAATATATCACAATATGTGCACTTAAAAAGAAGTGGAAGAAATTTTTTTGGTTTATGTCCATTTCATAATGAAAAATCACCTTCTTTTTCTGTTTCACCTGATAAACAAATATTTCACTGTTTTGGATGTGGAGTTGGAGGAAATGTATTTACATTTTTAACAAAAATTGAAGGCATAAGTTTTGTAGAAGCTGTTCAAATGTTAGCAGAAAAAACGAATATACAATTACCAACACTTGAAAAAGGTGGAGACTTAGAAAAAGAAGCTTTAAAAGCAAAGGTGTATAAGGTAAATGAATTTGCAGCAAGTTATTATCATGAAAATTTATATAAACCAGAATCAAAAATGGTACAAGAGTATATAAAACAAAGAAAATTGACAAATGAAACTTTAAAATCCTTTAGACTTGGTTTTTCAGGAAGATTTGATGAATTATATAAAGAACTTAGAAAACAAGGATTTGAAGAAAAAGAAATTTTAGAATCTGGATTAGTAAATAGAAATGATAAAGGGGGATATATAGACAGATATAGAAATAGATTGATGTTTCCTATTTGTGATATACGAGGAAGAGTAATAGCTTTTGGAGGAAGAGTACTAGATGATTCTAAGCCCAAATATATAAATTCCCCAGAAAATATTGTTTATAGTAAGGGTAGAAACTTATATGGACTAAATGTGGCTAAAAAAGGAGATATAAAAAAAATAATAGTGGTAGAGGGATATATGGATGTTATATCACTTTATCAAAGAGGTGTAAAAAATGTTGTAGCACCACTTGGAACAGCCTTAACACAACAACAAGGATGGCTTCTTAGAAAATCATCAGAACAAATAATACTTAGTTTTGACTCAGATGAAGCAGGTGTAATTGCAAAAGTCAGAGCATTAGATATCCTTCAAGATATGGGATGTGATATAAGAGTTATGCAAATGAATGAAGCTAAAGATCCTGATGAATTTATTGTAAAATTTGGAAATGCAAGATTTAATAATTTGGTGGAAAAAGCATTATCTGTAGTTGAGTTTAAAGTAAAGGTATTAAAGCAAAATCTTAATTTAGAAAGTACTAATGATAAAATTAAATTTTTAAATGAAATTGCAAAATTAATTTCAAAAGTTGATAACATAATGGAAAAAGAGGTGTATATTGAGAAAATATCAAAAGAATATGATATTTCGAAAGAAGCAATATATGCAGAAGTAAATAAAATAGTATATTCTAGTCATAAAAGTGATAAAGTATTAGAAAAAACAAAACCTGTGATTACTCATAAAAAGGTAGAACAAGAAGAAGTATCATTAACAATTAAAAAAAGAGAAAATACAATTATATCAATATTATTAATTGGAGATTTTAATATTTTTCAGATAATTAAGCAAAATATAGATATTAATGATTTTAAATATAGTAAAAATATAAAAATTGCTAAAAAATTGTATGAAGAATTAGAAAAAGGAAATAGTAATATAAGTGGGGTTATAGATAATTTAGATCCAGAAGAGCAAAGTCATATAACTGCTATAATGGCAGATGATTATGAAATTGACAATATAGAAAAAGCAATTGATGATATTATGCAAAGTTATAGAAAAGAAAAACTAAATGACAGAAAATTTGAAATATTAGAAATGATGGATGCAAATTTAGAATCAAATGATAAAAAAGAATTGGAAAAAGAGCTAAGTAATATAATTATACAATTAGCTAAAATTAAATAGGGGTGAAAAAAATGCCAAGTAAAAAGCAAGAAAAAAAAGAAGTAGAAGAAGTTGAAAAAGTAAAAACAAAAAATAAAGAAGAAAACAAAATAAAGGAAGAAAAAGTAAATAGTATTCTAAAAAAAGCAAAAGAAAAAGGAACCATTACATATGGCGATTTAGCAAATGAACTAGAAAATGTGAATCCAGAACAAATTGAAAAAGTTTTTGAAGCTTTTGAAGAAATAGGTGTAGATTTAGTTGGAAATGATGATTTAGAAGAAGAACCAGATATAGATGATTTAAAAGAAGTAGAAGAATTAAAGCTAGAAGAAGTTACAGCAGCTAACTATGAAGGAGTTAATGTAGATGACCCTGTTAGAATGTATTTAAGAGAAATAGGTAGAATACCACTATTAACATTTGAACAAGAGTTAAAACTTGCAAAAGAAATAATAGATGGTGATGAAGAAGCTAAACAAAAATTAGCAGAATCAAATTTAAGATTAGTAGTAAGTATAGCAAAAAAATATGTTGGTAGAGGAATGCTATTTTTAGATTTAATTCAAGAAGGAAATATGGGATTAATAAAAGCAGTAGAAAAATTTGATTATGAAAAAGGATTTAAATTTAGTACTTATGCTACTTGGTGGATTAGGCAAGCAATTACAAGAGCAATAGCAGATCAAGCAAGAACTATTAGAATACCAGTTCATATGGTTGAAACTATTAATAAATTAATAAGAACTTCAAGACATCTACTTCAACAATTAGGGAGAGAACCAACCCCTGATGAAATAGCAGCTGAGATGGATATTTCAGTAGAAAAAGTAATGGAAATTCAAAAAATAGCACAAGATCCAGTATCTCTTGAAACACCAATTGGAGAAGAAGATGATAGTCATTTAGGAGATTTTATAAAAGATGAAGATAGCCCAGCACCACATGATTCAGCAGCATATACACTTCTTAAAGAACAATTAGAAGAAGTTATGAATACACTAACTCCAAGAGAAGCTAAGGTTTTAAAATTAAGATTTGGTTTAGAAGATGGAAAAGCAAGAACATTAGAAGAAGTTGGACGTGAATTTGAAGTTACTCGTGAAAGAATTAGACAAATTGAAGCTAAAGCTTTAAGAAAATTAAGACACCCAAGTAGAAGTAAGAAATTGAAAGATTATATGGGATAAGCATATATTGAAAGATATATATTTTTAAGTTATTTTTAGCTTAGAGATATATATCTTAATTTTTTTAAAATATGAAATATAAATTAATTAAAGAATGTATAAATATACTGTTTTTTCACATAACAGACATAAAATATTTGTATAATAAATTACAAATATGATAAAATGTAGAAAGCATAGAATATAAGTAATAAATATGGATGAAGGTGATTAATATGGGAAATAATTGTGTTTTAGTAGTAGATGATGAAGTTAGAATGAGAAAATTAATAAAAGATTTTTTAATATCAAAAGGATATTCTATTTTAGAAGCAGAAGATGGAGAAAAAGCTTTAGAAGTTTTTGAAGAAAATAAAAATAAAATAACTCTTATTTTATTGGATGTTATGATGCCTAAATTAGATGGTTGGTCAGTATTAAGACAAATAAGGCAAGAATCTAAAGTTCCGATTATTATGCTAACTGCAAGAGGGGAAGAACAAGATGAATTATTTGGGTTTGAATTAGGTGTTGATGAATATATTTCAAAACCATTTAGTCCTAAGATTTTAGTTGCAAGAGTAGAAGCTATTTTAAAAAGAACTAATAAAGATATAGTAGAAGAAAAAGAGTATGGTGGAATAAGAATAGATAAAGAAGGTAGAACTGTTAAGGTAGATGGGAAAGCAATAGAACTTAGTTTAAGAGAATATGAGTTATTAATGTATTTGGTAGAAAATGAAAATATTGCATTATCTAGGGATAAAATATTAAATAATGTGTGGAATTATGATTATTATGGGGATTCAAGAACAATTGATAGTCATATAAAAAAAATAAGATGTAAGTTAGGAAAAAAAGGTAAATACATAAAAACTATGAGAGGTATAGGATATAAATTTGAAGTAAAATGAATAAATCAAAATGATAAAAGATAGAGAAATAGAAAAATAAAGGAGTAAAAAAATGAATAATTTAAAAAAAGCAGCAAGATCAGTAAGAGTTAAACTTTTTATGGCACTTTCATTTATGATTTTATTAATTATTCTATTCTTAGTAGTAGTAAATAATGTTGTATTTGGACAATTTTATTTATATAGTAAAACAAAAGCATTAAAATCAGTATATGAAACTATAAATGAACATTATAATGCAAATCAAAAAAAAGTAGATATAGAACAAAATTTAGAAGAATTGGCTAGTAAAAATAATTTTGATATAGTAGTTAAAAATAGTGAAAATGTAAATATTTATACTTCAAGTAAGGACTTTTTTTCAACATTAGGACAGATAAATGAAATGACAAGTAGATTTAGTCAAAATAGTGGGGAAATTATTGAAGAAGGACACAAGTTTTCTATTAGACGAATGAGAGATAATAATGGAATTACTCATATAGTGTTATTTTCAAAATTAGATAATGGATACCAATTATATATAAGGATACCTATTACTTCTATTCAAGAAAGTGTGAAGATTTCAAATAATTTTTTATACTTAATTGCAGGATTTGCAATATTAATTGCGGGAGTTATTGTGTCATATGTGACTAGAAAATTTACTGATCCAATTTTGGAATTAAACGAAATTGCAAGAAAAATGGCAAAATTAGATTTTAGCAAAAAGTATAGAGATACTATGACAGATGATGAAATTAACAATCTTGGAAAAAGTATTAATATTATGTCAGGTAAATTAGAAAAAACAATAAAACAATTAAGAGATACAAATCTTGAATTAGAAAAAGATATAGAAGAAAAATCAAAAATAGATGAAATGAGAAAAAGCTTTATATCAGATGTGTCACATGAGCTTAAAACTCCAATAGCTTTAATACAAGGATATAGTGAGGGATTACTTGAAAATGTGAATTCAGATGAAGAAAGCAGAAAATTTTATGCAGAAGTTATTTTAGATGAATCTAACAAAATGGATAAATTAGTTAAGCAATTACTAGAACTTATGAAATTAGAATATGGAAAAAGAGAATTTAATGATACAGTATTTGATATAGTGGAACTTGAAAAAGAAGTAGTAAGAAAATCAAAAGTAATGCTAGATGAAAAGGAAATAGATATAAAAATAGAATCTATAGAAAAAATAGAAATATATGCAGATGATTTTTATATTGAGCAAGTATTAACAAATTATATAACTAATGCAATAAAACATTTAAAAGAAGTTGATAATAAAAAAGAAATTATGATAGAAAATACAGTAAATGTAGAAAATGGAAGTGTTAGAATAAAAGTATTTAATACAGGAAAAAATATAGAAGGAGAAAAAACACTTAGAATTTGGAATAGATTTTATAAAGGTGATGAATCAAGAAATAGAGAAAATGGAGGAACAGGTATTGGTTTATCATTTGTAAAAGCAATTATGAATAATTATGGGAATGAGTATGGATTTATAAACAAAGAAAATGGAGTGGAATTTTATATTGAATTACCTATATATGAGGTTAAAAATATATTGAATGTATGAAAAAAATATGAATAATTAAAAATAAATTGTCCAGATATTGGGAAGATTTAAAGTAACCATTTCAAATTTTGAAATTTGAGATGGTCTTTATATTTTTAAAGTAATTCAATTTTTTTGGCTACTATCGAAAAAATCTTATCTTCTTTATATAGTTGATTAAATGTCGAATTTTGCGATGAGTTTTTCTTTACAAATATCAAAAAATATATTATCATAATATACAAGTTAACTTTTTAATTAAAAATATTCAAATTTCAAAAAAAATTAATTCATGAATTTTAAATCTATTATTTTAAAAAATAATATCACAAAGTCCAAAAAAGAAAAAAAGAATTGTATAAACAAGGAGGTGTATAACTTAAATAATGTTTAAATATAGTTCATACTATATAAATATAACTAGTTTTATAATTTCAATCATTATATTTTGTTCTGGAAATTTATTTTATTCTAATTTTAATTTTAAAACATTTGATGGTACTGATGAGATTTTTAAGATATCAAATATTGATGATTATCAAAATCAAAAAACAAGTCATAAAAATAGTAACTTAAATGAAACAAAAGATAATAATACTGAGGAAAATGTAGAAGAAATTACTAAAGAAAATCAACTAGAAAATGCAAATGCAGAAGATATACAAAAGATAAGAGATGAAGAAAATATAGAATTATCATGGTATGTTAAAATTCCAAGTATTGAGTTAATAGCCCAAATTGCTGAAGGAACTGATAAAAAAACTATGGATAAATATGTAGGCCATTTTGATGAAACATCAAAGTTCATTGGAAATGTGGGACTTGTAGCTCATAATAGAGGATATGAAAATAACTATTTTCAAGATGTGAAAAAATTAAAAAAAGGTGATAAAATAATATATTATTATCAAGGACAAACAATAGAATATGAAGTGATTGAACATCGTATTATAAAAGATACCGATTGGTCATATTTAGAAGATACTAAAGATAATAGAATTACTCTAATTACATGTGTAGAGAATGAACCAAGTTATAGAAGATGTGTACAAGCAATTCAAAAATAAAGAAAGGAAGAGGAAAAAAATTTGAAAAAAATTAATAAATATATGAAAAATATATTGGTAGTAGTTGCAATTTTAATATTAAGTGTATTAGGATTTTTAAATTCTACATATGCAGCTAATATAAATTCAGCATTAATATATGATATAGGAGATTGTGGTCAATTACTAAGATACAAAGGAATTATAATTATAACAGATTATGTACAATATGATTATGAAGGAAGAAGTTTTCCTGCATATTGTTTAGATAAAAATAAAATAGGAGCACAAGGAAATCATTATACAGTTTCGGTAGAAGATATAATAAATGATGTTAAATTATGGAGAATTATTATAAACGGATATCCATATAAATCAATAGAAGAATTAGGAGTTTTAAATAAAGAAGAAGCATTTACAGCAACTAAACAAGCTATTTATTGCTATATCCATGAAAATACAATTGAAGATTATGAAGGTATTGGAGAGGCAGGGCAAAGGACATTAGAAGCAATGAGAAGAATTATAACAAATGCAGAAAGTTCAAAGGAAACACAAATATCAAATACGATAAGGATAAATAAAAATGAAAATGATTGGAAACAAGATAATATAAATAAAAATTATTTATCAAAAGTATTTTCTGTGAGTGGTAGTGCAAATATTCAAAATTATATGATATCACTAACAAAAGAAAATGGAGAAAATATAAAAGTAACAGACTTAAATAATGTAGAAAAACAAGAATTTACACCAAATGAAAATTTCAAAGTACTAATACCAATAAAAGACACAAAAGAAGAGGGAGAATTTACGATTTCAGTAAAAGCAAAAATTGAAACAAAACCAGTACTATATGGTGTAGCACCGAACTCATCATTTCAAGATTATGCTTTAACAGCATTAACATATGAAGATGGAAGTGGAGTAACTAATGATAAATATCCGAAAAATGAGACTAGAATAGTGATTAATAAATTAGATGAAGAAACAAATGAAAAACTTAAAAATGTTGGATTTGAGTTATTAGATGAAAATAAGGAGGTAGTTTTAGCAGGACTTAAAACAAATGAAAATGGAAACATTACAATAGAAAATGTTATTCCAGGAAAATACTATTTAAGAGAAACAGAGACATTAGAAGGATATGTTAAAGTAGATGAATTAATAGAAATTGAAATAGCACTAAACGAACAAATGACAATAACAGTAAACAACCAAAAAGATAAAGTTCCAGAAGTTGAAATAGAAAAAAGGGAAACAGAGGTACAAGTTAAAAGATTGCCAGTAGCTGGTATGTAAATAAAATGAGAGAAAATGGAAAAATCATTTTCTCTTATTTTATTTTGAATTTTTAAATTGTAAAGAATATAAAAAAATGTAATTAACCAAATATAAAATAAACAAAAAATTATATTGTAAAAAATATGAAAAACAGATATAATGATGAAATAAAAAATAAAATATAAAGATAGATTTATAAGTAAAATGACTAAAATTAAAAAGGAGTAGATTACTAAATGATTTCACAATTATTAGTACTAATAATGTTAGTTTTATTAAATGCTTTTTTTGCAGCAACAGAAATGGCTTTTATATCATTAAATGATAGTAAGGTTGATAAAATGGCAAAAGAAGGAAATAAAAAAGCAATTCAAATTCAAAAAATGTTAAAAGCCCCAAGTAAGTTTTTAGCAACAATACAAATAGGAATTACATTAGCTGGATTTTTATCTAGTGCAATAGCATCAGATGTGTTTGCACAAAAGCTTTCACCAATATTATTTAATATATTACCAGTTATTAATTTAACAGTATGGAGAAATATTTCAATTGTATTTATAACAATAATATTATCATTTTTCACATTAATTTTTGGAGAATTAGTTCCAAAAAGATTAGCTATGAAAAACTATGAAAAAATAGCATTTTCTTCAATTGGAATAGTAAAAATGATATATATATTAACAGCTCCATGTGTAAAACTATTAACATGTATAACAAATGCTATTTCAAAAATATTTGGAGTAGGTGAAAATGAGGAAGAACTAATAACAGAAGAAGAAATAAAAATGATGGTAAATCAAGGAGAAGAAAAAGGAACAATCAAAGAAGAGGAAAAAGAATTAATAAATAATGTATTTGAATTTAATGATATTACAGTATCTGAAATAATGAGACATAGAACTGATATTTTCGCAGTAGATGTAAATATTAGTAATGAAGAATTATTAAAAGAATTAAGTGAGAGTGAATATAGATATAGTAGAATTCCTGTATATGATGAAATAATCGATGAGATTGAGGGAATCATATATGTAAAAGATATATTAAAAAATATTAATAAAAAAACATTTAAAGTAAAAAATATCATAAAAGATGCATATTTTGTATCACAAAATAGATTAATTAATGAAGTATTTAAAGAATTGCAAAAACATAAAATGCAAATGGCAATTGTTGTAGATGAATATGGAGGTACAGCTGGGCTAATTACAATGGAAGATATTATTGAAGAGTTGGTTGGAGATATTTATGATGAATATGATGAAGAAGAATTAGAATTTGAAATGATTGATGAAAATACATATATGTTAAGTGGGAGTATGACAATATATGATGTAAATAAATTATTAGGTGCAGATATACCAGATGGAGATTATGATACAATTGCAGGATATTTGCAAGATAAATTAGGAAGAATTCCAGAAGAGGAAGAAACACCAGTTATTGATACTGAAAAAATCACATATAAAATTGAAGAATATGAAGATAGAAGAATAATAAAAGTTAAAGCATGTAAAAATAATATAGTAAAAGAAATATAGTAATTAAGAAAGAAGGATTGCAAATGAAAAAGAAATGGATAATAGGGATAATTGTAGTAATAATAGTTATATCAGTAGTAGCAGGAATATTTTACTTTGTAAATAAAAATAATAAAGAATATGAAATTGTGAAAGTTGAAAATTATAATTATTTTATATTAAAAGAATCTGAGCTTTATGGAGTAATAGATAATAAAGGAAACAAGGTAATTGAACCAAAATTTGAAGAAATAAAAATACCTAACCCAGAAAAAGCAATATTCATTTGCTATATTGGTGATGAAATACAAGTCTTAAATGAAAATGGAGAAAAATTATTAACACAGTTTAGTGAAGTAGAGCCAATTAGATTAAAAAATATAATTAGTGACTTAATGTATGAAAAAAGTGTACTAAGATATAAAAAAGATGATAAATATGGAATAATTGACTTTGAAGGAAAAGAAATAACAAAAGCAATTTATGACAGTATAGATAGTGTTTCATATAAAGAAGGAGAATTGTTAGTAGAAAAAGATAATAAATATGGTATTATTAATATAAAGGGTAGGGAAATATTAAAATCTGAATATGATGAAATATCAATAGATAGATATTTTACAGAAGATTTAGATTACAAATTTTCAGGATATATTGTAGCTATTAGAACAGAACAGGGATATCGTTATGGTTATATAAGTTATAAAGGAAAAGAAATATTAAAACCTGAGTATAATGAAATTTTGAGAATTACAGAAGTTATGGATAATGAAAATGTTTATTTAATAAATTCAAAAAATGGACAATATGGAATAACTAGAAATAACAAAGTGATTTTAGAAAATGAATATCAATCAATCAGATATGATTATACAAATGAAGTGGTAGTTATTGAAAAAACTGGAAAATATGGTATTGCAACTTTAGATAGTGAAATCTTAGTACCAGTGCAATATGATCAAATAGATATTACTGGTATATATATATATGCTAAAAATAGCCAAGGAGTGACTGTTTATAATAGTAATGGAAATCAAGTAAATATAAATTCAAATATAGCAATTATTAACACAGAAAATGAGAAATATAGAATAAGAATAAATAACCAAAACGGAACAAAATATGGTGTGATAGATAAAGAAGGAAAACAATTAATAGAAGAAAAATATAATTATATTGAATATTTGTATGATAATTATTTTATTGTAAGTGGTGAAAAAGGGAAGCTTGGAATATTAAATGATAAAGCAGAAGAGGTAGTAAAATTAGAATATGATTCTATTCAAAGAATTCAAGATACAAAACTAATACAAGCAACATTAAGTGAAAACAAATTGTTAAAAATATATTCAAGAAAAATGGAAGTCATATGTGAAATGGTAAGTGCAAATATGGAAATAAATAAAGATTATATTAAAGTAAATAGTGAAACTGAGACTAGATATTTTGACAAAGAGGGAAAAGAACTAACTAATATGGAAGTATTTAAAAGTAATAAAATATTTGCTAAAAATCAAGATGGGAAATGGGGATTTATTGATATTGATGGAAATGTTATAGTAGAATATAAATATGACAGAGTAACAGAACTAAATAAATTTGGATTTGCTTCAGTAAAATTAGATGATAAATGGGGGGTTATAAATGAAAATGGAGAAATAATAGTTAATCCAATTTATGAATTTGAAGGACAAACAGAACCAACATTTATAGGTAAATATTATAGAGTTACATTTGGGTTTGGTGAAAATTATTATACAAATGGTAAATAATTAAGTGAATATAAAGAGAAAATAAAATATTTAATAAATTAATTGGAGTAAATTAAATATGAATAAAATTGATGAAGCGAGCAAAGAAAGAGCATACAAACTATTTGGAAGTGAAGAAATTGAAAAATTTGAAGTGGGAACAGCAAAAGGGCTTAAACAAATTCATAAATATTTGTTTGAAGATTTATATGATTTTGCAGGAAAAATAAGGAGTAAAGATATTTCAAAAGGTAATTTTAGATTTGCAAGTACATTATATCTTGAAGATGTTTTGAAGAGTATTGAAATAATGGAAGAGAATACATTTGAAAAAATAGTTAAAAAATATGTTGAGATGAATATTGCACATCCATTTTTAGAAGGTAATGGTAGAAGTACTAGAATATGGTTAGATTTAATTTTTAAGAAAAGATTAAACAAGTGTATTGACTGGTCTAAAATTGACAAAATTGACTATTTACAGGCTATGGAGAGAAGTCTGGTTAAAGATTTAGAAATAAGAATGTTATTAAAAGAATCATTAACAGAGAAAATAAATGACAGGGAGATTTTTATTAAGGGAATTGAGCAATCTTATTATTATGAGGAAGATAAATAATATTATATATATGAAATTTTAAAAGATGTAAAAAGGAAATTAGGGATAATAAAATAATAGGAAAACATAGTGAAATAAAATTAGCTATGTTTTTTTGATGTTAAAAACTTTTTTGAAATTATTAAAGAAGTTGTATATAGAGTAGAAACATAAAAAAAGTAATCTTTTTTGTTTAAAGTCATAATAAATAGTAAATAATATTAAAAATAGGTAAAGGAGGTGTTTTAGCTTGAAGTTAGGAGTAGCTTTAGCAGGCGGAGGAATAAGAGGAATTGCTCATGCAGGAGCATTAAAAGCTTTAGAAGATAATGGAATTAAAATAGATGTGATTGGAGGAACTAGCTCACGGTAGCTTAATTGCTTCTTTATATGCTATGCGGATATTCTCCATATTATATCTACATAATTTTTAAGAAGTATGCAAGAGAAATTGTAGAAATAAATTCAGGACCTATTATAACAGGAATTGGAAATTTTATGAGTAATAAAAAAATACCATTTGCAGGATTAAAAACAGGAGAAAGTTTGGAACAAACATATGATAATTTAGCAATGAAAAAAGGAATAAAAAAAGTAAAAGATATAAAAAATATACCAATAGTAATACCAACAGTTGATATTGAAACATCAAAAGAATATATATTTACAAATAATATTCCTGAGAATTGCATAGAAAAATCACAATATATTACAGATATATCTCTTGGAAAAGCAGTAAGAGCAAGTAGTAGTTTTCCAGGTGTTTTTTGTCCTTGTGAATATAAGAAATATAGATTTTTAGATGGAGGAGTATTAGATAATATTCCAGTTGTTGAAGTTAAAAAACAAGGTGCAGATAAGGTTATTGCTATAAACTTTAAAGCAGATGATATTGATGAAAGAAGTAATATGATGGATATTACAATGAAAATAATTGATATTATGGGGAATAAGATATCACAAGAAAGTTTAGAGCAAAGTGATTATATACTAACAATAAAAACTGATAAAACAGGATTATTTGATGTAGAAAAATTAGATAATTGCTATAAATATGGATATAAAGCAGGTCTTAAAAGTGTAAAAGAAATAAAAAAAATGCTAGAGAAATAGTAAATATATTGTGATTTTATGAATATAATATAGTTAAGTAAAAAATATTAAATGAAGAAAGATAAATAAAGGGGGAAATATGAGTATAAAGTACTTTGACCATGCAGCAACAACAAGAGTTAAAAAAGAGGTAAAACAGGAGATGTTACCTTTTTTAGAAGAACAGTTTGGTAATCCTTCGTCTTTATATAGTATGGGAAGAGCTGCTAGAAAAGCAGTAGAAGAAGCAAGAAAAAAGGTTGCAGAATTAATTAATTGTAACCCAAATGAAATATACTTTACAGGCTGTGGGTCTGAGAGTAATAATACTATAATAAAAGGAATTGCTTATTCAAATCAAAGAAAATGGGGACATATAATAACTTCGAAAATAGAACATCCAGCAGTTTTAAATACATGTCAAACTTTAGAAAAACAAGGATTTAAGGTAACTTATTTAAATGTTAATAAAGAAGGAATAGTAGATATACGAGAATTGGAAGCTTCAATTAGAAATGATACTGTATTAATTAGTATAATGTTTGCAAATAATGAAATTGGAACAATACAACCAATAGAAAAAATTTCTCAAATTGCTAAAATGCATAATATATGTTTTCATACAGATGCTGTTCAAGCATGTGGAAATATACCAATAGATGTAATGAGAATGGGAATTGACAGTTTATCATTATCAGGACATAAAATTTATGCTCCTAAAGGAATTGGAGTGTTGTATGTTAAAAATGGAGTAGAGTTTCAAAAATTTATAGATGGTGGTCATCAGGAAAAAGATAAAAGAGGTGGAACTGAAAATGTTCCAGGTATTGTAGCTATGGGAAAGGCTTGTGAAATCGCAAAAAATAACTTGAGTAGAAATATGAAACATTTACAAAATTTAAGAGATTATTATATAAAACAAGTACAAGAAAAAATTGCAAATGTAATATTAAATGGTAGTTTAGAAAAAAGATTACCTGGGAATGCAAATTTTTCTTTTCAATCTATAAGAGGTGAAACATTATTACTGAGTTTAGATGCAAAAGGAATTTGTGCATCTAGTGGTTCTGCATGTACTTCAGGTTCATCTGCACCATCTCATGTATTATCTGCAATTGGGCTATCTGATGAACTTGCAAATAGTTCTTTGAGAGTAACATTTGGAGAAGAAAATACAAAAGAAGATGTAGATTATTTAATACAAAATTTAATAGAAATTCTAAAAAAATTAAGAGATATAGAAAAGATATAAAATTTTTAAATTTTAATATTTTGATATATAGCTTCTAAGTAAAAGAGAAATTAAAAAAATTAATTCCTCTTTTATTTAGTTTTCTAATAAAGAAATAGCACATTTAATACCATCAACTGCAGCAGAAGTAATTCCACCAGCATATCCAGCACCTTCACCACAAGGGTATACTCCATTTATATTAGAAATTAATTCATTATTTCTAATAATGCGAACAGGTGAAGAACTTCTAGTTTCCAAACCAGTTAGTAAACTATTTGGATTTGCAAATCCTTTTAATTTTGTGTCAAAATATAATATAGATTCTTTTAAAGTATCAGATACAAATTTAGGTAAAATATCATGTAAATTAGATAATGTAATACCAGGCATATAACTTGGTTTTATATCACCTATAAATTCAGACTTTTTATTTAATAAAAAATCTCCTACTTTTTGAACAGGTGCAAAATAATTAGAGCCTCCAAGTAAAAAAGCTTTTTCTTCTAAATCTTTTTGAAAATAGATACCTGCTAGAGGGGATAAATCTTTAAAATCTTCTGGTACTATATTTACTAAAATAGCAGAATTGCTATTTGTACCTTCTCTTGAAAAATTGCTCATACCATTAGTTACAATAGTATTTTTTTCACTAGAAGAAGCAATAACTGTGCCACCAGGACACATGCAAAAAGTATAACAAGAACGATGACCATTAGATAAATGATGCGCTAATTTATATTCAGCAGGTGGTAATTTTAATTTTGTAGTATTTCCATATTGAGATTTATTTATCAAATCTTGAGAATGCTCAATACGAACACCAATGGAAAAATTTTTCTTTTCCATATCAAAACCTTTTTTATAAAGAAGTTCAAAAGTATCTCTTGAACTATGACCAATTGCTAAAATAAGATGATTGGTTTCAATTGTTTTAGTAGAATTACTATTATTATCAACATTATTAGTATTAATTGTGGATATTGATTTAATTTTATTATCAATTATTTCAAAATCAATTAATTTTGTATTAAAAAGGAATTGTCCTCCTTTAGAAATTATATATTTTCTCATATTTTTTACAATATTTATAAGATTATCAGTTCCTAGGTGAGGTTTTGATAAATATAAAATTTGTTTTGGAGCACCAAAATTAACAAATTCTTGTAAAACTTTAAGGCAAAAAGGACTATTAATCCCAGTTGTAAGTTTTCCATCAGAAAAAGTTCCAGCACCACCTTCACCAAATTGAACATTGGAATGAGTATTTAGCTTTCCATTTTTTAAAAATTCATTTACCGTTTTTTTCCTATTTTCAACACATTCACCTTGTTCAATAATAATTGGTTTTAGACCATTTTGAACTAAAATAATAGCTGCAAAAAGACCAGCAGGACCTGCACCAATTATAACTGGTACTTTGTCTTTAGTATTTTTAGCATGAATTATAGGCATTTCAAATTCTTTTACTTTATTTAATTTTTCATATTTATTTTCATCTTTTACTTTAATATCGATGCTATAAGAATAATAAACATCATCTTTTTTTCTAGCATCAATTGATTTTTTAGAAATATGCCAATCTAAAATATCTTCTTTATATATCTTATATTTTTTTATAGCAAAATGAAAAATTGCTTCATTTGAAATGTCTTTTCTAATTTTTATATTATTAATCCTAAGCATAAAACCCTCCATAAACTTTTAGGTATTGTATCATATAGTAAATAGAGTTTCAAGAAGAAAAGCACCATTTAACTGGTGCCTATTATTAGGAATGTTTCATATAATATTTTGCTAATTTTTTTATGACTTTGGATTACATGGTTATATATAAATGTGTGCGAAATCCAACATCAGTAGAATTATTGCTCAGACTATAGAGAAGACGAGAGGCAGGGGTATTACTGTTATAAATGTAATAGCCTCCTCTATTTACACTAAGATAGCTTGAATTGCTAGCAGTTTCTGTTGTCCACTCCAATGTATTTCCTGCCATATCATTTATATTTAACTGCTTATCTCCTATAATTCCTGTTTTTGATAGACTTGATGATAATCTTGTTTGATTTGAATAATTACTTTGTCCAAATGTCTGAATAAATACTATTGCAGTATCCCATGCATAGCTATTTATTAAATCACTTTCAAAATTACTATTTGTATACATATTTCTACTTAATTCTGCTGCTTGTGGTTGTGTTACAAAATTATATACAAATCCATCTTTTTTTACTTCTATAGGATTTGTTTTTGATGATGATGATGTTCTATTTTTTGTGGCTAAACTATCACTTGATTCATATCTTCCTATATAATATCCTCCATTTGATTTAGTATTTTCTATAAACTTTTCGATATCTTTTGCTATTGTATTTCCTTTATTTAAACCTGTAATCAATGTTTCTTCTTGATACCCTGCACCTATTACTATACTTCCTCTATCAGTTGGTGTTCCATTTGCATTAAATGTGTATCTACTTAAATTTATTTGATAAGTATTTGTTCCATCTGATACTTCTCCAACTGGCACCCATACAAACTCATTAGTTTCATCTGTTATTACTATTCCTTCATGGACTTTTTTTGTATCATTTGTTATTTTAAATCCATCTGGTACTACTATTTTATTTCCATTTTCATCTTTGACAATAGTATTTCCTATTACATAGTTTTCTTGTACTTCTTCTATTGTTGTTTCTTTTACTTTTTCTCCTACTAATATTTTTCCTGTTTCTTCATTTATACTTACCTTTATTTCGTCTAATATCCATGTTCCATCATTATTGTTTACTACTTCTTCAAATTCTTTTTCTAGTATCTCTTCTAAACTTTTAGGAAAATTATCTACATTTTTACTTATTTGCCATTCTGAATATACAAGTCTTATTCTTTCTTCTATTTCTCCTTTTTGAGTTTCTTCTTTTGCTCCACTTGATCTTGTAAGTAACCCATTATTTCCCATTATTATTGCAATTGATATTCCTGCTAGTATTAAAAGTACTATTATTGTTATCACTAAGGCTATTAGTGTTATTCCTTTATTTTCTTTTTTTCTCATTTGTTCCTTCCTTTCTTTCTTTTGTTTTCATTTTTACTCTTGATTTTATATTTTTATTTTATTATTTCTTTTTTAAACTGTCAATACTGTAGTTGGCATAATCCAGATGTTGTATTGATTTTTTCAGTTTCTTTATAAAAGTTCTAATAACATTAAAAAATTATATTTCAAATATTTTATTATTTAGAGGAAATGTAGTTATTAAAATGAATGAACGAAAAAAATTCTAGCAATATATACTAGCTAGAATTTTAAAAAACTTATTTAACATCTAATTTAATGTGAATATCTCTTAATTGTTCACGAGAAACATTACTAGGAGCTCCCATCATTAAATCTTCAGCTTTACTATTTAAAGGAAAAGCTATAACCTCTCTTATATTACTTGAATTAGTAAGCAACATTATCATTCTATCAACTCCAGGAGCAATACCTGCATGAGGAGGCACTCCATATTGGAAAGCTGTATATAATGCTCCAAATCTATTTTTTACATCTTCTTCTGAGTATCCAGCAATACTAAAAGCTTTTAGCATTATTTCAATATCATGATTTCTAACAGCTCCAGAAGAAAGTTCTATACCATTACAAACAATATCATATTGATATGCTAAAGTATCTAAAGGATTTTTTGTATTTAAAGCTTCTAATCCACCTTGAGGCATTGAAAAAGGATTATGTGAAAAATCAATTTTTCCAGAATCATTTAGTTCAAACATAGGAAAATCAACAATCCATGCAAATGAAAATAAATTTTCATTAATCAAGTTTAACCTTCTTCCAAGTTCGGTTCTGATATCTCCTGCCAGATTTGCAACAATTTTAGGAATTTCTGCAATGAAAAATAAGCAATCACCTGGTTTGGAATTAGTTCTTTTTATAATAGTATTTTTAGCATCATCTGGAATAAATTTTGCAATAGGACCTTGAAGAGAATTATCATCTTGAATTCTAAGCCAAGCAAGACCTTTAGCTTTGCACTCTTTTATTGCATATTCAGTCATACTTTCAAAGAAACTTCTTGGTTGATTTACAACATCAGGAACAGAAATAACTCTAACTATCTTATTTTTAAAAGCATTAAAATCAATATTTTCAAATACATCTGTTATATCTTCAATAATTAAAGGATTTCTTAAATCAGGTTTATCTGAACCATATTTTAACATAGAATCTTTAAAAGATATTCTTGGAAAAGGATATTGTTCAATTTTCTTATCAGAAAACTTTTTAAAAGTTTCATAAACAATTGGTTCAATAACTGAGAATAAATCTTCTTGAGTTGCATAAGACATTTCAATATCTAATTGATAGAATTCACCAGGAGTTCTATCTGCTCTTGAATCTTCATCTCTAAAGCAAGGAGCAATTTGAAAATATTTATCAATTCCAGAAGCCATCAACAGTTGTTTGAATTGTTGTGGAGCTTGAGGAAGAGCATAAAATTTTCCTTCATGTATTCTACTTGGTACTAAATAATCTCTAGCTCCTTCTGGAGAAGAACTAGTAAGTATTGGAGTTTGAACTTCTAAAAAATCTTGGTTAATCATTTGAGTTCTTAAATATTGTAATATTTTAGCCCTTAAGATTAAATTATTTTTTAATTTATCACCTCTTAAATCCAAATACCTATATTTTAATCTCAAATCTTCTCTAACTTCTTGAGATGAATTTACTTCAAAAGGTAGATTTTTAGACCTTTTACATAGAACTTCAATATTTTCAAGCTTAATTTCAACTAAACCAGTATTTAACTTTATATTTATTGTTTCTTCATCTCTTTTTTTAACTTCGCCATAAACACATATTGAAGATTCAACAGGAATATGAGAGATAAACTCAACATCTTCATCTTTTCCAGAAGATACGATTTGAGTAATTCCATACATATCACGAATATCTAAGAATACTAATCCTCCTAAATCTCTAATTGTCTGAACAAATCCAGAAATTCTAACTTTTTTTCCAACATCACTTAAATTAATTTCATTACAATTATGAGTTCTGTAAATATTTTCTTTCATAAAAACCTCCATATTAAATATTTTTGAGCACAAAAAATGCCCATGCAATATGCAGGGACGAAAAAATCCGCGGTACCACCCAGCTTGAAAATTTAGATTAAAAACCCATATTTTCCACTTTATTTAAAATACTCCAATATGTTTCACAAATTAGGTTGACCTTAAAGGAGTTCCAGCCTATGCCCCTTATTCTCTAAAAGTAACTTTTAATTGCTTTGTATTGTACATACGTATTATCATTTTAACTTAGTAAATACTATACAGCAAAAAAAGTCATGTGTCAAGAAAAAATATAGAAAAAGAAAAAGACACAAGAGGGACGGGGCATAAATGTTTCATTTTATTAAAAAATAATGGGTCTTTTAATATTTTTATTATATACTATAATGTTAATTTTAATGAAAATGGAAAAAAATCTGGTGGATATTATGGTATAGAAAAATATAATATGCTATAATATTGAAAATAAAATTATAGGAGTAAATAAAGATGGAAGAAACATGGACTAATAGAACAGAGCTTTTAATTGGAAAAGAAGGAATTGAAAAATTAAAAAAATCTAAAGTTGCAATTTATGGTATTGGAGGAGTTGGGTCTTTTGTGGTAGAAGGACTTACAAGAAGTGGAATAGGAGAATTTGTATTAATTGACAATGATGTAGTGTCTAGTAGTAATATTAACAGACAAATTCATGCAAATACAAATACAATAGGAAAAAGAAAAATAGATGTTATGAAACAAAGGATATTAGAAATTAATCCTGAAGCTATAGTAAATGTATATATGGCAAATGAAATAGAAGAAGGAGAGGAGAGTTTAATATGTGAAGATTTTTCATATGTTGTAGATGCTGTAGATACAGTAAAGACGAAATTAAAGGTGATTTTAAAAGCAAAAGAGTTAAATGTTCCAATTATTTCTTCTATGGGAATGGGAAATAAAATTGATCCAACAAAAATAGAAGTATCAGAGATTAGAAAAACATCAGTATGCCCATTAGCAAGAGTAATAAGACAAGAATTAAGAGATAGAAAAATTAAACATCTAAAGGTTATATATACAAAAGAAGAACCAAGAAAATTAACTAAAATAGTTATACAGGAAAATGGAAAAAAAACACCTGGTAGTATTTCTTTTGTGCCTTCAGTTGCAGGATTAATTATTAGTAGTGAAGTAGTAAAAGATATTATCAATAAATAGGAGAAAGATATTGAAAAAGGAAATATGGTATTGTAATTACTATAAATGTTTTAATTGGTACTATTGTAAATGGTGTATATAAGAAAATAATTTTAAAAAAATATTGTTAATAGAAGTTATAGTAAGGCGGAAAATAAATCTTTATAGTATTTTTACAAGTATAATCGCTATTTACAATTTACATAATATATGATAAAATAAAAATATGGAAATTGTAAATAACCCATAAATCTACACCTTTGGGTAGTGGGGTAAAAGGAGAAGAAAATGAAAAAGAAAAATATGTATATTTTCGAAAGTCGGTCTTCAGAAGAATACGGAAAGAAAACAGGTATTATCATAAAATTAAATGATAATATCTTAGAGGTTAAAACACTTTTTGGGTGTTGTCCTATAATTGATGAAGTCGATTTTCTGATAAAAATTTTTTTGTCAGAGTATACGAAAGAAGTACCTCTAAAAAAATATGAACGGAAAGTTAGATACCGTTTCATAATGAAAGAGGGGATGAGTAGAGCAGTAGATTACTTTATTGAAACTGAAGGTGAGGAATGGGAATTCCCTAAAAGGAAATTAATTTACCATGAAAGCATGGAAGGTAAATTAAATAGGGGGATGAAGATATTCATATATGATTATTTAGATCTTTCAGTGGTACAAGGAATGTACTACTTGGATGATAAAGATAATTATATATATAATAGTGAGGATTGCAATTTTACTTTAGATTGCATAACTGTTGGACCGCGTAATACAAGAGAAGAACTTGGATGGACAAGTCCAGATGAAATGGCTTCAGAAGTGATAGACATAGCTTCTGAGGAAGCTATTGTAAGCATGTAAAAAATACCCCCAATTATTAGACAAAAAAGTTTAATAATTGGGGGTATTTTTATTAGTAAATATTCAAAAGGATTTAAATGAATATATTAAGAAGTTCTAATAACCTCGTATATGGAATACAATTAAACAAAAGTATTCGCATAGGGGGTTTTTCTTTATGAAGCAAATATCCATTGAAGACCGTGCAATTGAATTAGCACGATATATAATAGATTCAAAAGATACTGTTAGGGGAGCTGCAAAAAAGTTTGGAATATCAAAATCAACAGTACATAAAGATGTATCAGAAAGATTAGAAAAAATAAATCCAAGACTGGCAAAAGATGTAAGGCTTATTTTAGATGAAAATAAAGCAGAAAGACACATAAGGGGTGGAATGGCAACAAAACTTAAATATGAAAATACAAAGGAATAAAAGATTAAAAAGTTATGAAAAGTTAATATAAAGAATAAAAAAAATATGATAGAATGTATATTCTATCATGTTTTTTTTAGTAGTTGTTATTTCTTTGTTGTTTTCTAGCTCTTCTACAATCTGTACATCTTACTGGTTGATTTGTAAAACCTTTTTCAGCATAGAATTCTTGTTCACCAGCTGTGAATGTAAATTCTGCACCACAATCTTTACATGTAAGTGTGATATCTTCGAAATTGTTTTCCATGATAGGACCTCCTTTTGATAGATTTTGAATTAACTTTTTACTAACCAATCTAAATAAAAGAAGGTAAATAGTTTAAATTAAATTCATTTTGCCTTTTATAAGACAAAATAAGTATAACACATAATTAATCTAAAAACAAGTAAAATTTTGATATTACTGTTAAAAATTGGAACGAAATGCATTTAGTCACAAATCGACAAAAAAGAACATAAGATATAATAGCCCAAAATAGAGGTGATGTACAATGAATAGAGTTAAAAAAGGTGATATAGTAGGACGAAAATCTTATGGAAAGGATATTATATTTGTTGTTATGAATATAATATCAACACACAAAAATGAAATTGCAATATTGAAAGGTCTAGTAGAAAGAATAGAAGCAGATAGTGATATTTATGACTTAGAAATAATGGAAAAGAAGGAAGTAAAAAATCAATTAGATATACTAAATAATAAATTAAAATATAGAATAAGAGAATATATATCAGAAAAAAAAGATAATTTGGATTTATTATCAAATGAAACAAGGGCACGAGAAAAAGTAATAACAGGGAAAATTTTACATTTAGATGGAGATAGAAAATATAGTGAAAAATCATATGGATATTATAAAAAGTTAGGATTAAATGCAATTGTGAAAAATATAGCAGAATATAAGCAACCAAAAGTAATTAGATATTTATTACAAATGTATAACCCAGATATTTTAATTGTTACACGGGCATGACTCAATGATAAAAAGGGGAACTGGATATTATGATTTATATAATTATAGGAATTCTAAATATTTTATAGAAACTGTAAAAAGAGCAAGACAATATGATAAAGAGACAGGAAAAAATTTAGTAATATTTGCACGGTGCTTGCCAAAGTTATTTTGAGGCAATAATATCAGCAGGAGCAAATTTTGCATCTTCTCCCAATAGAATATTAATAGACTTTTTAGATCCTTTAATAGTTGCAGAAAAAATAGCATTAACAGATAAATATAAGTATATAACAATAGATGATATTTCAAGGAAGTTAAGAGATGGAAAAAAAGGAGTAAGTGGAATAGGAGCAAATGGAAAAATGACAAAAGAAATAATAAATTAGTAAAAATAAACTAACTTAATACAAATGTAATGAAAATGTAATATAATTGTAAAAGAAGAACGAAAGAAGCCTTCAAAGTATTGAAAATGCTGAAAAGTGTTAAGGAAACATAATAATGCATTTTTTGACAATTTATATTAAAAATGCTATAATGAGCACATCTTATGAGAGTGGGTGATGGTATGATTTGTCATACAGATATAACAAGTCTAAAAACAGATATCTTAGAAAAAGTGGGACAAAAGATAATTGTTAAAGGTTCGTTAGGAAGAAGCAAAGCCTTTGAAAAGGAAGCCACAATAGAGAAAGCTTATCCTAATATTTTTATAGTTAAATATGAGGAAAGTGAAAGAAATGTTACTTATAGTTATACAGATGTTTTAACTAGAACAGTAGAAGTTGAAGTTTTTGATGGGGATTCATATAGTCCACTAATACCACCAGCTTTAGAAAACAAAAGAAAAAAAATAAGTTTATAGAAATAAAAGAGTAATCAAATTTTGTTTAGATTGCTCTTTTATTGATTTTAAAGAAAACTTTAAATAATCTGTCATAAAATATAATATAACTTAGTATACTTGTATAAAGAAAACTAAGGAGGTAAAAAAATGGTTGTAGAGACAGTAAAAGAACAATTATCTGTGAATAAATTAATAGCTGTGAAAAAAGAAATTGTATTAATAGAAGGAGATGTGATTGTTCCAGATTCAAAGCCAGATATTTTAAATACTATTAGTACAAGTGGTTGTGTATGTGTAAGTAGGAAAGAGATATTAGAAGATAAAATTAGAATAGATGGTAATATAAATACATATATTATGTATTTGGCAGATGATAGTAATGATAAAGTAAGAGGAATAAATACAAATTTAGAATATTTAGAATCTATTAATATTCCAAATATTCAAGAGGGAATGAATTCAATAATTGAAACAAGAATAAAAAATATAGAAGGAAAAGTAATCAATGGAAGAAAAATAGGAATAAAAGCAGCATTAGAAGTAAATGTAAGAATATATTCAAATGAGGAAATGGAAATTGTAAATGATATACCAAATGCAGAAGGAATTCAATTATTAAGAGAAGATGTAAATGTAAATGCATTAGTTGGTATGGGAGATACTAAAATTTATGCAAAAGATACAATAACAATTGATTCTGTGGATAATTTGGCAGAAATATTAAAATCAAATGTGTGTATTTGTGATAAAGATATTAAAATAAGTTATAATAAAATATTAACAAAAGCAGAAGCAGAAGTGAAAATAATGTATTTAACAGAAGACAATAGAATTAATTGCATAGCAGCAAGAATACCAATAGTTGGATTTGTAGATATTCAAAATGTTACAGAAGATAATATTTGTGATGTAAGTTATGAAATAAGGAATTTAACAATAAAGCCAAATCCTGTAGAAGAACATTCTATCTATGTGGAAATGGAAGTAGTTGTAAATGTAATAGTATATGAAGAAAAGCAAATGAATTTGATTCAAGATATATATAGCACAAATGAAAATTTAGAATTTAATAAGAAAAAAATAACTACAATAACAAATAAACAAAGTAAAAGGGAAATGAAGCAAATAAGGGAAAAAATAGAAGTAGAAGGACTAAGAGAAAATAAAGAATTAATAGATGTTGATATTAATCCTGTAGTTGAGAGAATTAATAATACGAATCATAAAATGACATATGAATGTTCATTAGAACTAACAATGGTTTTATCAAACCAGGAATTACAAGTTGAAACAAAAACTGCTAAGATACCATTTGAATATATAATTGAAAATATTACAGATGGAGAAAATATAAATAGTAATATGGAAATAGAAATAGCAAATCAAGACTTTATTATACAAGATGGAGGAATGTTAAGTAGTAATATAGATGTATTAATGAATCATAACTCACACAAAAATGCAAATTTAAATATTATGAATGAAATTCAAACAAATGGAGAAAGAGAATTAGATGATTATAGTATGGTAATGTATATAATAAAAAGAGGGGATACATTATGGAATATAGCAAAAGAATTTGGAAGTACTGTACAAGATATTGTAATGGCAAATGAAATAGAATATGAAAACAAAATTATGCCAGGTGATAAATTGTTTATTCCAAGATATGTAAAAACAGTAATTAGTAACCAAAAGGAAGCTATGATAGAGCATGTATAAAATATATTCAAGGAAAAGATTTAAAATTCCTAAGATATCTAAAAAAATATTTCAAACAAATGGGAGGAAACATACTGAAAAATCAAGAAAAATATTAACAATATTTTTAATATTAATTATTGCATTTAGTACAACAAAAATAGTACTAGATGCAATAATACCAATTTTTGATACAATTTGTGAGGATAAAGCAAAATCAATAGCAACAATTATTTCTAATGAGCAAGCAATAAAAGTTATAAAAGAATATACTTATGAAGAGATCTTCTTAGTAGAAAAAGACAAAGAAGGAAATGTAACAATGATAACTTCAAATATAATGCCAATTAATGAAATAACTTCTAATATAGCTATAAAAATACAAGAAGAGATAGATAAAAAAGGAAGAGAAAACATAGAAATACCACTTCGGAAGTTTTACAGGAATTAAACTAATATCAGGAAGTGGTCCAGGAGTAGAAATAAAAATAGCCACAATAGGAAATGTAGAAACAGACTTAAGAAGTGAATTTCAAACACAAGGAATAAATCAGACTTTACATAGAGTGTATTTAGAAGTAAATTGTAATGTAAGAATAATAACACCATTTAGAAATGAAACAAAAGAAATAACAAATCAAGTACTATTAATGGAAAATGTAATAGTTGGAAGAATACCAAATACATATTATGATATAGAACTAAAAAAATGAAACAATTTGGGATGGTGACCAAATGTTTCATTTCATTTGCTATTTTGTTTAATGTGTGATATAATAGCTAAGCTAATAAAATCCTAAATTGTATAATGAATTTGTTAATTTTTAAAAAGTAAAAATAGATGGTAGAGGCCTAGAAACAGATTTGTATATGTTTCTGGGTATTTTTATGCAGAAGGAGAAGAAAAAATATGAAAACAGAGTTTGAACAATTTGAGATATCAAATGAATTAAAAAAAGCCCTTTTAGATATTGGGTATTTAGAGCCAACACAAATACAAAAAGAGGCTATTCCAGAAATTTTAAATGGAAGGGATCTAATTCGGACAATCAAAAACTGGTACTGGTAAAACTGCTAGTTTTGGTGTTCCATTAATTGAAAAAATAGATCCAAAGAATAGAGATGTACAAGCAATTATACTTTGCCCAACTAGAGAACTTGCTATGCAAATTACAGATGAATTAAGAAAATATACTAAATATAAAGAGGCTGTTAAAATGTTAGCTGTATATGGTGGTCAAGATATTGTAAGGCAAATAAGAGAGCTTAAAAAGGGAGTGCAAATAGTTATTGGAACTCCTGGTAGAGTTATGGATCATATGAGAAGAAAAACATTGAAACTTGGAAATGTTAATATGGTTATATTAGATGAAGCTGACGAAATGCTTAATATGGGGTTTGAAGAAGATATTGTATCTATTTTAAAAGATGTACCAGAAGAAAGACAAACTGTATTATTTTCAGCTACTCTTAATCCTAAAATAAAAAAGATTGCTATGAAATATTTACAAGACCCTGCAAATGTTAAAATAGAGTCAAAAGAGTTAGTTGTTGAAAATATTGATCAAGTTTTAATTGAAATGAAACAAGGAATGAAAAATGAGAGTATAACAAGATTAATAGATATTCATAAACCTCAAAAGGCTATCTTATTTTGTAATACTAAAAAGAAGGTTGATGAGGTAATTGAATACTTAAAGCAAAATAGGTATAAAGCAGAAGGTATTCATGGAGATATAAAGCAAATACAAAGAGAAAGAATTATTAAGGGATTAAGGACAGGAAACTTTCAAATATTAGTTGCAACAGATGTTGCAGCAAGAGGTATTGATATTAATGATTTAGAATTAGTTATTAATTATGATATTCCTCAAGAAGAAGAGTATTATGTTCATAGAATAGGAAGAACTGGAAGAAATGGAAAATTAGGAAAAGCATATTCTTTTGTTGTTGGTAAAGAAAAAAATAGAATAAGAAGTATAGAAAAATATGCAAATACAAAAATGAAATATGGTAAAATTCCAACTATTACAGAAGTAAGAGAAATGAAAAGACAAGATTTGATTAAAAAAATAAGTGATGTAATTGATGAAGAAAAATATAGTAATGAAAATATAATTGAAGATTTACTAAAACAAGGAAAAGATATTGAAAATATTTCTAAAGCCTTACTTACTTTGTATACTAAAAATAATACTGAAGTGAAGGACAAAAAAGAAGAAAGTAAAAAATACGAAGGTATGTCAGATGATAGAGGAAATATTAAATTATTTATTAATCTTGGAAAATTAGATGATATTAAAGCTAAAGATATAGTGGGTAGTATTTCAGGTAATACTGCTATTTCAGGTGAAGAAATTGGTAAAATAAAAGTATTAGACAAATTTTCGTTTGTTGAAATACCAAATTCTTACGTAGAAGATGTATTAAATGGAATGTCTGGAAAGCAAATAAAAGGTAAAGATGTTTCAGTTGAAGTAGCAAACAACTAATATAATAAAAGATATAATATTTGAGAATGTAGTTCAAATTTTATATCTTTTATTTTGTCTATTTTCATATTTTTCAAGAAAAGGTATAATTATATTATACAAATTAATAATATTAATGGAGGAGGATTTTATATGGATTTTAGAAATTTTGAATTAGCACCATTTAATTTATTAGATAAAGAATGGGCATTATTAACTGCTGGAGATAAAAATAAATATAATACAATGACAGTAAGTTGGGGAAGTATGGGAACAACATGGGGAAAACCTTCAGTTACAGTATATGTTAGACCAAATAGATATACTTATGAATTTATAGAAAATAGTGAATATTTTTCTCTTAGTTTTTATGATGTAGAATATAAAAAAGATTTAAGGGTTTTGGGGTCAATATCAGGAAGAAATACTGATAAAATAGCTAATACTAATTTAACTCCAGAAGTTTTGGAGAATGGTATTTCTTTTAAAGAGGCAAATTTGACTATTGTTTGCAAAAAAATGTATCATCAAGATATGAAAATAGAAGACTTTCCAGAAGAAGTTATAAATCAATATTTTAAAGAAGATCCAGTTCATCATATGTATATAGGTGAAGTGGTTGAAATAATGGATAATAGAAAAAAATAATTTTATGAAAGATGCCTAAAGGGATAGATAAATAAGCTAAGTCTATTTCTTTAGTTTTTTATATATGACAAAATAAATTATAATATTATAATTATTCTTCTTTAGTATTATTTAAATTGTTAAATTTTTCACAAATTTCTTTTTTAGTAGCTATTGTTTCAAGAGTGTCTGCTAGTTGTGTTAGAATAACTGACAATAGAGATAGTTCGTCATTTGATAAATATTGAGAAAGAGAATTTGCAAGAGCTGTTATAGCTAAGGTTAATTCACAAGAATTCATAATAATCACCTAATATATTATATGAGTTTTAGATAAATATGAGATAGTTTTTTAATATATGGGATAAATAAAATCTATCATAAACCTTTTAAAATAAGCATATAGATTAAAATAACTTATTTTAGGAGGTTACTATTATGTTTTATGTATTAAATAAACAAAAAATGTATGCATATTTAGTATCAATTATGACAGTAATTTTGTTATTTTGGGTAGCTAGTATACAAGGAGCTAATAAGGAAACTGTTGAAACATCAGCAAAAACAGAAAGATTATTACCAATTTATAATGTTCAAACTGAGGAGAAAAAAGTTGCTTTTACAATCAATTGTGCTTGGAATGCAGATGATATTGATTTAATATTAGAAACACTTGAAAAAAATGATACTAAAGTTACATTTTTTATGGTAGGGGATTGGATGGAAAAGTATCAAGAAGCGGTCAAAAAAATATATGAAGCAAATCATGAAATAGCAACTCATAGTGATACACATCCACATGTAAATAATTTGAGTTATGAACAAAATGTTGAAGAGTTAGAAAAAAGTAATGATAAACTGGAAAAAATAATAGGAAGAAGAACAAATATATATAGAACACCATATGGTGAATATAATGATACTGTTATAAAAGCCGCACAAGATAATAACTATTATACAATACAGTGGAATTTAGATACTCTTGATTATCGAAATCTTACAGGAGAACAAATGTGGAATAGATTAAGGGATAAAATTAAAGAGGGAGATATAATACTTAGTCACAATGGAACAGAAAACACAGCAAAAAGTTTGGATATGTTAATTAAAAATATAAAAGAAAAAGGACTAAAAATAGTACCAATATCTGATTTGATTTATTTTGATGCATATAAAATTGATAATAATGGTACTCAAATACTAGAATAGATTATTAAGATTCAATAGAAAAGATTTGTTTTAAATACAATGTTTTGTATAAAATTACCAAGAAAGGAAATACTAAAAAATATTAGAAGTTAAGGGGATAAAAAATGTCATTTATTGGAATTATTTCAAGTAAAAAATATTATGATAATATGAAAAAAGAATTATTAAAAATGAAAGAAAATGTTCAAATAAATATAATCCATATTAATTTAAAAAGTATAATAAATATTAAAAATATAAAATTTGAAACTATAATTATACAAGAAGGTTTAAATAAAATACAAAGTCAAAGTAATAATTTAAGAAAGATATGTGATAATGCAAAATATATTTTTATTAACACAGATTTAAATAAAAACTATAAAGAGATAAAGTGTGATAATGTAGTAACATATGGGTTAAATATTGAAGCTATGGTCACAGTTTCTAGTATAACTGATTCAGTTGTATTGATTTATTGGCAAAAAAATATGAAAAATAGACTTGGAGAAAAGATAGAAATAGAAGAAAAACGAATAAATTTAGATGTGGAGAATACATTAAAGATAGATGAGATTTTAACAATTTATATAATATCTAAAATATATAAAGAAAACATAATCGAGCAAATATAGTATAAATAGCACTTTTTTTAGAAAAAACAACTTTTTATGTAGACAAGACTTGGGAAATGGTGTATAATGGTAAATGTAAGATAATTATGCAAAGAAAAAAATACAATTGATAAAATAAATATTAGGGAGGAAAAAAAATTGGATACAAATTATTTAGAAAACAACTATTTAACATTAGTTGGGAAAGTTACAGGAGAAAAAAGATTTAGTCATGAAATTTATGGAGAAAGCTTTTATGTTTTTGATTTATCAATACCACGTTTGAGTGGAAATGCTGATATTATACCAATTACAATATCAGAGAGATTGATTAATGAAGATACTTTAGCAGAAGGAAAGAAAATATTAATTAAAGGGCAATTTAGATCATATAATAGTTATGAAAATGAAAAAAATAGATTAATATTAACAGTTTTTGCCAAAGATTTGATTGAATTAGAAGATAAAGAAATTGATGAAGAAAATGAAATGGTAGTAAAAGATACTGTAACAAATGAAGTATTATTAGTGGGGTATATTTGTAAAAAACCAATTTACAGACAAACACCATTTGGTAGAGAAATATCAGATATTTTATTAGCAGTAAATAGAGCATATAACAAATCAGATTATATTCCTTGTATATCTTGGGGAAGAAATGCTAGATTTTGTCAAAGTTTAGAAGTAGGTTCTCAAGTAAAAGTTATAGGAAGAGTGCAATCTAGGACTTATGAAAAGAAATTTGAAGATGGAAGCACACAAACAAGAGTTGCTTATGAAGTTTCTGTTGGAAGCTTAGAAATAATAGAAGAAAAAGATACTGATACTGATAATGAAATTGTAGTTGAAAATCAAGAGGCTGTATAATAATAGAAAATAAAATTTAGAAAAATAAAGTACACCTCAAATGTTAGACTAAAAAGTTTAGCATTTGAGGTGTACTTTTAAGAGATTTTATAAGCAAAGTCTGTAAATTGCTTCAATATCTTTATTTTCAAGTGGCATAAATCCACCAATAGTTTCATTTTCATTAAGCCCTATTTTAGAAACAAGTTTTTCAATATCTTCTTCTTTTGCTCCTACTTCTTCAAAATTCTTTGGCATTTCTATTGAATTCAAGAAATTTCTGAAACAATTAATACCTTGTTTAGCAGTTATTTCAGGGTTTTCAAAATTTATATCACAATTCCATATTCTATTTGCAAATTGAACAAATCTATTTATATTATGATTCATAACATATTCCATCCAAGCTGGCATAACAACTGCAAGACCAGCACCATGAGCTACATCATATTTAGCTGATAATTCATGTTCTATTCTATGGCTAGCCCAATCTTGGTCTCTGTCTACTCCACATAAGTTATTATGTGCAATCATCCCAGCCCACATAATATTTGCTCTAGCTTCATAATTATTTGAATCTCTAATTACTTTTGGCGATTCTTCAATCATTGTTTTTAAAATTGCTTCACATAGTCTATCTGTTGTTTCAACATTTTTTGTATTTGTAAAATATCTTTCACAAACATGAGCCATAATATCAGTTATTCCACAAGCTGTTTGATATTTTGGAAGTGTACATGTAAGTTCTGGATTTAATATTGAAAATTTAGGTCTGAAAGCTTCGCCTGATGCACCTCTTTTTAAATTTCCATTTTCATGTGTTATAACAGAGTTTGGTGAACCTTCACTTCCAGCAGCAGCAATTGTTAAAATAGTTGCAACTGGAAGTGCAATATCTACTAATTGTGACTTTGAATAATAGTCCCAAAAATCACCATCATATACAGCTCCTGCAGCTATTGCTTTAGCAGAGTCAATAGCACTTCCACCACCGACTGCTAATATAAAGTCTATATTCTCTTTTTTGCAAAGTTCTATTCCTTCATATACTTTTCCACTAAGAGGATTAGGTACTACACCTCCTAGTTCTATAAATTCTATTTTTTCATCAGATAGAGATTTTTTAACTCTATCTAGTAAACCCGATTTAATTATTGAACCTCCTCCATAGTGTATAAGAACTTTAGTTCCTCCAAATCTTTTTACTAATTTTCCTGCTTCTTCTTCCTTTTTTCTACCAAAACTAAAATATGTTGGTGCATAAAAATTAAAATCATTCATTATATTTTCTCTCCTTTTTTTATATTTTTACTTGTTAATTATATTTTCAATTAAGTCTAATTCTTCAATAGTAAATTCTTTAGAGTTTACTATTTTGCAATTTTCTATAATTTGCTCTGAAGTAGATGCCCCAATTAAAACACTAGTTGATGCTTTTTCATTTAGAACCCATTTAAGAGCCATTTGTGCAAGAGTTTCTTTCCTGTTTGTAGCAACTTCATTTAAAGCTTTTACTTTATCTATAATGTCTATTGTAATGTTATTTGTATTTAAAGATTTTGTTTCTTTTTTTGCTCTACTATCATCTGGAATTTCATTTATATATTTATTAGTTAATAATCCCTGTGCAAGTGGGCTATATATTATAGCTCCAAATTCATTTTCTTTTGCAAAGTCTAAGAATCCGTTTTCTTCCACTACTCTATCGAATATAGAATATTTGATTTGATTTATAATTAATGGACAATTTAATCTTTTCATTATTTCTATTGCTTTTTTAGTAGTTGGTACATCATAATTTGAGATACCTGCATATAAAGCTTTTCCAGACTTTACAGCTTGGTCTAAAGCACCCATTGTTTCTTCTAATGGAGTATCTGGATCCATTCTATGATGGTAGAATATATCTACATATTCAAGTTTTAGCCTTTCTAAGCTTTGGTCTAAGCTAGAGAGTAAATATTTTCGACTTCCCCAATTTCCATAAGGGCCTTCCCACATTTCGTAACCTGCTTTTGTTGAAATTATTAATTCATCTCTATGTTGCTTAAAATCCATTTCAAAGATTTTTCCAAAATTTGTCTCTGCTGTTCCTTTGCTTCCATAAACATTAGCAATATCAAAATGTGTTATTCCATTGTCAAATGCTGTTTGTAACATATTTCTCATGTTTTCAAAATTATCATCTATTCCAAAATTATGCCACAAACCCAAAGATACAACTGGAAGTTTAAGTCCACTACTTCCTACTTTATTGTATTTCATATTTTCATATCGATTGTTATTTGCTATATACATACATACCTCCTTAATGTTTTACTTACTTTCAAATTATATCATAAAATATATCTTGTATGTTATTTTAGTAGAAAAAAATTATATAAATTAAGCCAAAAGATGTAATAGGAGTGTTGTGTCAATTTGTAATGGAAAAAAATAGGAAAATAAGAAAACAAATAAATGTATCAAAAGAATTTATATTTCAGAGAAAATATGTTAGGAATAAATAGGTGAAGAATCAAAAAAAGTGCTACAAACGAAAAAATTCTGGTAACAAAAACTTTACAAAATATGTTATATTTTATATACTACAAGCAGTAAAAAATTATAATATTTGAAAGATGGTGTGGATGTGCAAAAAGTTAAAACTATATTGATTTATGTTTTTATATTTGGATTTATTTTTTTGTCAATGTTTGGAGAAGCTTTTGGTGGATTATTTGATGTGGCAAATTGGAATCCATTAGATTATGCAAGAATAACTGAAGTTGATTATAAGGCAGTAGTTAATGATGAAATGGGGAGTAATGGGAAAGTTATAATTACTGAGCGATTAACTTTTGATATTCATGCAGCTTCTAAAAATAATCTATTTTGGGAGTTATGGAGAGAGCTTCCTGAGGAATATATAGATGGTGTAAAGGTTGATTATAAAGTGAATTCAGTAAAGCAAATATTTGATGATGGACGAAAACCTAAAGTTTTTACAGAATCTTCAAAATTATATTGGGAGGATTACGATTATACAGTAGCAGCTACTACTAGAGGTTTTGGTCCAGGAAAATGGTATCATAGTAAAGGTCCATATAGTGAATATAGAAGACAATATGAATGTGTTCTAATTTATGTTGATGGAATATATCGTGAAACAGTTACATTTGAAATTGAATATGAAATGAATAATGCATCTTTGCGTTGGAATGATTCTTCTGAATTATATTTATCAATGTATTCTGGAAATTCAATAAATCATTTAAATTCATTTAAAGGGCAAATATTATTTCCAAATAAAGATATGCCAAGGGATGGAGACTATTATGTGAATACTTATGGAACAAATAGTCATAGCTTCCCTTTTACAGAATCTAGTACTAAAAACCCAGGATATTATACTTTTTCATTTGAATTAGATGAGTCACAGCTAAACTTTAAGCCATACAATCAATATATTGAATTTGCACTAGTATCATATGGAATAGATAAACATAAATTTACAGATTATGCATCTATAAATAAATATTATAGTGATAATGCATTAATTGAATTAAGAGCAGAACAAATAGAATATGAAGCTCTTCCAAATAGGTTTAGAAAAATTAAAACTGTTATATTATTATTAGCATTAGTAGGTATATTTTTGATAATAAAAATTATTTTAGGGATAGATAAGAAAATGAGAAAAAAGTATACTTTTTATAAGCCAGAAATGGATATGCAATATTTTAGAGATATTCCAAGTAGACTAGACCCTAATTTTGCAAGAGAATTAGTTTTTTGTAAGCATAAAAAAACAGATGGTGTTAAGGATGGGTATGCAGCGACTATGCTAAGTTTGGTGCAAAAAGGATTTGTAGAATTAGAGAAAATAAATGGTGATCGTGGTTGGGTAGATACAAATATAAGAATTATAATTAAAGATAGACAGCAAGAGCAAGAATTGAATGTGAATTATATGCAAGAAGTAGATAGTGATAAATTAGTTACTCAAACTGAAGAACAATATTTAAATTTAATTATTAGACATTCAAAAGGAAATCCAATAACAATGAGTACATTTAAAGCAAAGGTTGCTGAAGACTATGAAAATACAACTTCTTTTGTTAATAATATAAAAAAGGCGATAACTAATATTGGTATAACAGAAGGATATTTCCAAAAAGCAGATTATAAAAAGCCAAGGGAACAAATAAATGGACAGGCAGTAGTATTTGGAGTTATAGGTATATTATTAATAACTATAGTAAATGTTATATCATATCAAATTAGATTAGATTTAGCATTTGGAGCATTCTTTATTTTAGGAACAGTGCTTATTGTAAGTAGTATTTATCTTAATAAATTATCAAAAAAATATATATTACTTACACAATTTGGAGAAGATGAATATTCTAAGTGGAGAGGTTTATATAATTTCTTAAATAGTGAAACTTTGATTAAAGAACGTACTATAATAGAACTTCCTATATGGGAACAATATTTAGTATATGCAACTGAATTTGGTATTTCTGAAAAGGTAATTAAAGCAATTAATATTAGGTGTCCAAACTTAAATACAAGCCCAGTTCTTTGTAATCCTTATTATCGTTCAAGAAGTTTTTATTATAGTAGTAGAGCTTTTAGGTCTGCAACACGTACAGCTTCATTTACTTCATATAGTGGAGGTCATGGAGGATATGGACGGTGGAGGCCGAGGTGGACGGTGGAGGTGGCGGAGGTCACTAAAATACACAATAGATTTTAAAAAATTAAACAACCTATTTGCTAGATTTAAGCAGATAGGTTGTTGTAAATGATAAAATAAACCTGTGCAAAAATTGTAAAGTAAAACTGAGCAAAAATGCACAGTTTTTTTCTATGCCTTTTAAAGATATAATTAATACATCTTTTCTATGGAAGGATGTGATATTTATGAGAAAAGATGTAGAAAATGAAATATTAAAGTATAGATGGGAGGTGAATTTATTGAATAAATCAGAATTAGCCAGAAGAATGGGATGTTCTAGAAATACAGTTTCTTCTAAAATAAACAATTTAAACAAAAGGGATACAAATGTTGGTAAAAGATTTTATCATTCCATATTAGATGAATATAAAGATTTAATTAAGGTAAAGGTCGAACAATATGCTTGTTCTGCTAAGTCAATTTATCTTTTGCTAAAAAATAAATATGAATATACAGGAAGTTATTCATTAATTGCAAAATATGTTTCTGGGTTTAAGCAAAAAGAACAAGTCAAAGTAACCATTAGATTTGAAACTGTCCCTTGGTTATCAATCTCAAGTTGACTGGAAGGAAACTGTAACTTTAATTGATAAGTATGGTAATCCTTATGTAATAAATATATTTTTGATGATATTTGGATATTCTAGAATGAAGTTTGTAAAATTAACATTTGATAGAGAACAAAAGACTTTGTTTGAATGTATGACTTCTGCTTTTGAGTTCTTTGGAGGTACTACAGATGAGATATTGTTTGATAATATGAGAACTGTAGTTGATAGAGCAAAATCAGATTTTAGTAAAGTAGTAATTAATGAAAAGTGTACAGAGTTTGCAAAAGATAGTGGTTTTCTTGTAAGAGCATGTAGAGCATTCAGACCTGAAACTAAGGGTAAGGTTGAAGTTCTAGCTAAAATTATGAATAGATTAAAAGCATATAATAATGAATTTGATAATCATTATGAATTAATCCAAATTGTAGATCAAATGAATATAGACTTAAATAATGAAATTGTTCAAGGAATTAATCAAAAGCCAATTGATAGATTTCAAAAAGAAAAGAATACCTTAACCCCTGTTAATATAGAACTTCTAAAACCATACTTCATCCACAAAAAAGAGTATAAAGTTTCTAAAGAGTCTATGATTACATACAAAGGTAAAAAGTATTCTCTACCTACTGCTTATGTTGGTAAATATGTTACTGTTACAGAAGGTGATTTCGAAATCTATATATATTATACAACAAATTTCATTTGTTCGTACAATATTTCTTTAGATTACTACTTAAATTACAAAGAAGAACATTACAAAGATATTTTATCTAAAAGTGCATATAGGGACAAAACAGATAAGCAACTAGATAAAATTATTGAACAAAATTTAAAGAATTTAGATAATATTTTAATTGAATAAAACATAGAAAGGATTTATATTTATGTCAGATTATACAACTTTGATAGATAACTTAGATAGTCTTGGATTAATAAAAACAAGAAGTATGTTACCTGAATATTTGGATAAACATAAAAAGTCTTCTACCATGTTAATTAGAGTATTAAGGGAGATAACAGATGGAGAAATTAAAGATAAATCTCTAAGAGTTTCAGAAAATTTAATTAAAACTGCTGCTTTCCCATATAGAAAGACCTTAGATGATTTTGATTTTAATTTTAATGATAATATAGACAAAGAATATATTTTAGATTTAGCAACTCTTAGATTTATTGAACATAATAAGAATGTATTGTTTTTAGGAAATCCTGGAGTAGGTAAAACACATTTAGCTGTTTCTCTTGGAATACTTGCTACAAAAAATAGATATAGTGTATATTTTACAACTTGTCATCAATTAATAACAAAACTAAATAAGGCACATAAAGAAAACAGATTAGATAGACAACTACAACATCTTGGACAATATAGATTGCTCATCATAGATGAAATAGGATATTTACCAGTAGACAAACAAGGAGCTAATCTATTTTTTCAGCTCATATCAAAAAGATATGGTCAAAAAAGTACAATTATTACTACTAATATGCCATTTGGAAATTGGGGAGATATATTCAATGACAATACTATTGCTAGTGCTATATTAGACAGACTTATACATAATTCATACGTTGTAAAGATTGTAGGAGAATCTTACAGAACTAAATTTTACACTTCTAAAAAAGAGTAATAAAAATGGGAAAATATATGTTGTTTTTTCTATATTTTCCCAAATCTATATTACAATTATTGCTCAATTCTATTTTACAACTTTTGCTCACTTTTATATTGACATTTACATTGTTTTTAAATTTATATTAGAGATATGTGATTTCTACTTGCTTGTCATCAGCAGATTCTATTGTTTTTTCTAAAATATCATTTTTTGTTTGTCCATTAAATTCATTGGAATTAAATTTTAATATATTATTGTTTAATTCTACATTAGAAAAAAGCAATAACCATATTCTAAAAATAACAGAAGAAAAGATAAAATTTGTAGAAGAAAATAAAGAAAAATATAATGTAAAAATATTGTGGATAGTATAGAATAAATTAGATAAAAAAGAAAAGGAAGTAATAGAAATATAGAAAAGAGAGAATATACTAATATATTTCCTCATATTTCATGGCTTTTTATTTCTGGGCTGTGAATTGTAACATTAAATTTTAACAAAGCAAAATTCCTATAGTAAATTACCATAGGAATTTATAAGAATGACTCAAAGCTTCGAAAGTTTTCTGAGTACCACTCATTAATATTATATTCGTAATAGTTCAATTTATACAATATATCCCATAATTCTTAAAACATCATTTATATGTATTGATTTTAATTGTTCTTTCAAATTTGCAATTTCTACATTTAATTCTTTTTCAAAACTTTCATACTTTTCTTTGTCTAAAATAAACTTCATACTTTTTATAAGTATATATAAGCTTGTTTGATTTTCTATTTTAATATAAGTAGGGTCTATTTTCTTTGTTGATATATAAAACTTATTGCGATAAGTAAATAATCTATCTGAATGTGCACAAATATTTCTTACATAAGTTACATTTACAAGTATTTGTTTTAATAAATTATCTGGTATATTAAATTTTTTACTTATTTGTTGTCTATCTTTTTGTTTCATTACTCCATAAAATCTACTTACATCGCCTAGTGACATTATTTTTATTGCCACAAATAATGGAGCAAAACCATACTTTTTAGTAAAATGTTCTACTGCTGAATGTTTTGTATAGTTGTAATTTATTTCTTGTGTCACTGTTCCTATTAGATTATGTATATGTTGTTCTGTTTTATCATTTAAGTCAAAGTTTTCAGCTTTTAAATAATTTTGAATTCCATATTTTTCTGTAAATAAATTTGCAATTTTAGATTTTATAATTAATTCAAAGTCTAATATATATTTTAAGAATATTTCTTTTAAATTTTTATCAAATTGATATAATGCAAATATTTCCTCAAAAGCAACATTGTCTTTATATTCTCCGTTTTTTAGTTTTGAAAATATATTTATATCCATTTATAATTGAATAATAAGAATACTTTTCAATATTAGTCTTAGCTGTTCCCATATCATTTATAACAACATTTTTTTCTTTCAATATTTCCAATAATTCATCTGTACTTTTATACTGTTTCATTAATATTCCTCCATAATAATAAAAAATGACTCAAGGCTTCGAAAGTTTCTTGAGTACCACTCATATATAGTTTAGCACATAATACATGTGTTGTCAATATCTCAAAATGAGTGTGTAAAGGTTTTTTACAAAGGTTTTTTTATTAAATCATTTTAGTATCATTCCTAATTTTACTACTGGATTTTTTGTGCTTAGAAATACTCCTTTGGTTTCTATTTGTTCTGGTATTGTATTTGGGTCATTGCCTTTGGAGTTCAGATGAGCAATGCTTATCCTTACTATTGGTTTGTGCCTTATTTTCTTCACTGTTCTTTTGTGTTATTCCATATGTTTTGAAGACACAGACATTGACAGCTAGAAGCCCTGAGTGGAAAGATATTATAGAAGGTGTTCAGGAATTTAATTCTTGGAAGACTTTCTATATTTTCATTCAAAAAAATCTTTAGCTTGTAAATTTGAGAAATCAATTTTAAGAGAATCTTCTAAATCAGCTTTATTAAAAGTTTTGTAAATTGTTTTTGAAATATATTTCTCAGCAATCTTTAGAATATATTTATAATCAGATATATCATCAGGGAAACAAATACCACCTTTATCTTTATTTTTTATCATCCAACAAATTGCAGCGAGTGTTGATATACTTATAGGAGTTATAGTTGGAGTTTGCCAATAAGAATTTTTTTTGTTTTTATATAAGAAAGGAAGTTTTATACGGTTTCCAACCCATACAGGCTTAAAATTTTCACCGAAGAAGTAAGACACCTACATATTCTGTGCCAGACACAATATTTTCTTTATAAACAATTTCAGCATTTTTAGGATAAATATAGCCTCTGATAATAGTTTGCTTATTTTCATTTTCACAGTCTAATGGTTTTGCTAAGTCTGGGTTAGGATAATTATTTACTTTAGCTTCGTTTAAATATTTAAATGCTAAATGACACGGAGAATACAAAAACATAACTGATGGTCGGTAAATAAGTTTGTTATTTTGTTTCATTTCTAAACTTTAATGTTAGGCCAATTTTTAGGCCAGTCAGCATTACCAGTATTTATATACATTATATTTTTCTCAGCACACCAATTACAAATGTCACTTGTTCCTATTGTATCTGCAAAATCTATAAGTAAGTCGCCAGAATTTAAATATTTTTTAAATTCGTTTTGAAAGTTATCCTTTGTTATTTCGCAGGTAATGAAATTTTTAGCTATTCCACCAAGATTTATATATGCATCAAATTCATGTGAATGTTTAGTTATAACTATATAATTGTTTTCATTGAATTTAATTTCTTTGGAAACTTTCTCATAAAAACTTTTGCCAACAGCTCCAAAGCCAAACTGAAAAATTTTTTCATTAAATTCTATCATAATATATAAAAGGTCCTTTCTTGTGTTTTTGAAGATACTTATAATTTATAGGTTATTTATTTTTAATAGAAGGTTTTTTTATAGTGATTTCTTTTGGTTTTTCATATCCATTAGTAAAAAGTATTTTAATTCCCTCTTTTTGGAAAGTATATAATATTTTGCTTAAATCTTTTTGCATAGATTCTCCTCTAACTATGATAGTAGTAATTTTATTTTTTGAAAAATATTTAGCTGTTGGTATATCTTGATTATATAAATCCCAACTATTATCAAAAATGGAAGTATTCATTTTGAATCTATGTGTACGATTACTGTCTAATAAAAATACAGGAGGTGCATCTTTTGATATTTCTATTTTTTCAAGTTCGTAAGCTCCCCATATTAATGCATTTTGAATACTAGAATTATCAACTAATGCCATTGATTCTTTTGGTTCATCTGTACCATTATATAGAGGTATTGGTCTAAATCCAATTTTAGCAAGAGCAATACATTCTGTGATACTATTATGACTTGGAAGGTCAAGAATTATTGCAGTATTAGTAGTTATTTTATTTATATAACTTATATTTTGGATGGAGAAGTTGTGGAAAGTATTTGTTTTAAAAGAATAATTAATTGGAATAAATGGAACAGGTCTAACCCAATCTACCCATTTTGCTCCGAAATGGAGCCCATATTTTAAATATATCTTTACCTATCATTATATTTTGTACTCCTTTCAATTAAAACAGGGATGTCAGCAGCATTTGAGTCTATGCGTGGAGTTTTACTTATTCTGGCATAATATCCAGCAGCTTTGCCATCAACACTATATGACCCTAAACATAAATGAAAACTTTCACCTTCATCACTAATTAATGGTTTACTATTAAATTTTTTTTGTACTAAGTATTTTTTAGGATGTTTTTTTACATCTTTTATTATTTTTTCATATTCATCATCTATACATGCTTCTTTTATAGATATGTTTTCACCAACTCGTCCACATGCAGGTTTATATATATATCCTTCCATATTTTGAGTGTTTTTTACTTCTAGTGTTTCTGGAAGTAATTTTTTCCAAGTTGAGAAATTAATTCCTAGTTTTTCTAAAGAATTCCAAACAAGTGGAAATCGTTTTGTTTGTGCAAATATTGCTATGGGGTGATTACATGATGGTGTAATTGTATTAAAATATCCAGACCAATATTTAGGTTTAATATCAATTAGCCATTCAATAGGAGTAAATCTAAATATTGCATCAACAGTACCTGTGTGTCCATCTAGGATACTTATTGCAGAATTGTTTTTGAATCTTAAATGGTCAGCTGCAGCATAAATAATATTAAATCCCATGTTATTTAATTTATCTCCTAAAAATTGCATTACTTGTCTATCATCACTATATGAAGTGCAGTGAACAAGTATAATTTTTCCATTTGGTTTGACTTTTTTTGAAATAGCATTAGCTAAAATATCACCAAAATTTATATTCAAATAGTTGTTATTACTTAATAATTGCATAGCTATTTGTGGCATTATTGAAGCTTCTGCAAAACCACCAGGAACATCACTATTTACTTCACTTATTGCCCAATTTCCGCTCTACAGTTGGGTGAAAATCATACCTCATAAGGCGAATATGTTTATTTGAATCATAATTTTTCATTTTGTTTAGCTCGTTGTAGATTTTTTTAGGTAGTGCCAAAGGTTTTGCAAGTTTTAGATTTTTGTTTAACATTTCTTCTGCTTTGACAGTTTCTAAATCAAGTTTTTCTGTAAGTTTTTTTAATTCCTTATGTTCGTCTTCTGTAATAACTAAAATGTGTTTTGCTATAGTATTATTATCTAAAAATTGTGGATCCCATTTATATCCATTGAATATAACATCTAGTCGGTAATTATCATATTTATCTTTTGGTATAGATATTAATTTCATAAAGTAACACCTTCTTATTTCATATTTTGCTAATACTGTATCATAAAAAGAGGTTAGTTTGCAATATATAAGCTTTACTTTAAAAATTTTAAACTTCAACTTTACAAGTAAAAAATCATATGATAGAATACCAAATAGTAAGATATGAATATATTTTATTTAGTATTAATACCTAAAAGAGGTGGAAAAAATGATAAAATTTACAAAAATGCATGGGCTAGGGAATGATTATGTGTATATTGATGGAATAAATCAATATATAGAAAATGAATCATCTCTGGCTCAATTTGTTAGTGATAGACATTTTGGAATTGGGTCTGATGGACTGATTTTAATTTGCCAAAGTGATATTGCTGATTTTAAAATGAGAATGTTTAATTCAGATGGTAGTGAGGCTGAAATGTGTGGAAATGGAATTCGTTGTGTTGGAAAATTTGTTTATGATAAAGGACTTACTAACAAAACAATAATTTCAGTAGAAACTTTAGCTGGTATAAAAATATTGGAATTAAATATTAGTACTAAAGATAAAAAAGTAGAAACTGTGAAAGTAGATATGGGAGAGCCAATATTAATAGCTGATAAAATTCCTGTGGTTGTATCTAAAATGTCAACTAATGGAAAATTTGTTAAAGGTTTAAAATTAAAAGCAGATGATAAAGAATTTGAATTTTCATGTGTATCAATGGGAAATCCTCATGCAATTACAGTTGTTGAAGATGTAAAAAATTTTGATGTTGAAAAGTATGGTAAGATTTTAGAAATTAATAAAGTTTTTCCAAGGAAAACTAATGTTGAATTTATTCAAATTGTTGATGATGAAAATATAAATATGAGAGTATGGGAAAGAGGAGCAGGAGAAACATTGGCTTGTGGAACTGGAGCATGTGCTACTGCTGTTGCATGTATTTTAAATGGTTTTACTAAAAGACATTGTTTTGTAAAACTATTAGGAGGAACTTTGGAAATTAATTGGAATGAGGCGGATAATCATGTATATATGATTGGTCCTGCAACAACTGTTTTTGAAGGGGAATTAGAAATTTAGGATAATCTGAAAAAGGATATTTAAATATTAGGGAAAAATATATTAAGGAAAAGGAAGGTTTAATTATGAGTTATATAAATGAAAATTTTTTAGAACTTCAAGATAGTTATTTGTTTTCAACAATAGCTAAAAAAGTAAGTGAATTTGTGGAAAAAAATCCTGAAAAAAAAGTTATAAAATTAGGGATTGGAGATGTTACAAAACCAATAGTTCCAGCATGTATTGAGGCAATGCATAAGGCTACTGATGAAATTGGAACTGAAGAAAATTTTAAAGGTTATGGTCCAGAACAAGGTTATGATTTTTTAAGAACAGCTATAGTTGAAAATGAATATAAGTCAAGGAATTTAGATATTGAAGCAGATGAAATATTTGTATCAGATGGAGCTAAATGTGATTGTGGAAATATTGTGGATATATTTGGTGTTGATAACAAAGTTGCAATAACAGACCCAGTATATCCTGTATATTTAGATACTAATGTTATGTCTGGTAGAAGTGGAAAGTTTAATAAAGAAAAAGGTACATATGAAAATATTGTGTATCTACCAGTTACTGCCAAAAATGATTTTAAACCAGAATTACCAGAAGAAAGAGTAGATTTGATTTATCTATGTTTTCCCAATAATCCTACAGGGACAGTGTTATCTAAGGAAGAACTTAAAAAATGGGTAGATTATGCTAAAGCAAATAAATCAATAATTTTATATGATGCAGCATATGAAGCTTTTATATCAGAAGATAATATCCCACATAGTATTTATGAAATAGAAGGAGCAAAAGAAGTTGCAATAGAATTTAAAAGCTATTCAAAAACTGCAGGATTTACAGGAGTTAGATGTGCATATACTGTTGTTCCAAAAGAATTAAAGGGATATACTAAAGAAAATGAAGAAATTAGTATAAATAGATTGTGGAATAGAAGAACATGTACTAAATTTAATGGAGTTTCATATATTATACAAAAAGCAGCAGAAGCTATTTATTCTGAAGAAGGAAAAAAACAAATATTTGAAAATATTAATTACTATATGGAAAATGCTAAGATTATAAAAGAAGGATTAGAAGAGGCAGGGTATACAACATATGGAGGAGTTAATTCACCATATATTTGGCTTAAGGTTCCTCAAGATATGACTTCTTGGGAGTTTTTTGATAATTTATTAGAAAAAGCCAATGTAGTTGGAACTCCAGGAAGCGGATTTGGTCCTAGTGGTGAAGGATACTTTAGGTTAACAGCTTTTGGAACTAGAAAAAGTACAATAGAGGCAATAGATAGAATAAAGAATATGAAATAAAGAAGAAAAATTTAATAATGAAATGCTCCCCTTTTTATCAGTTAATTTGATAAAAAGGGGAGTATAATAATGTTTTAAATAATACAAAATGTTGCATATAGTGGTATTGATTTTATGTTGCCAGAAAATCCAAAGTTTTTTGTGGATATTCTTATTGAATATGTTGGGTTATATTTTTCAACATAAACTTTTAGACTTTTAGATTGAGTATTATTACCTGATTTAACTTCAATTGGTATAATTCCATCATTGTTATATATAATGAAATCTATTTTTGCACTATTTAAGGATTTCCAATAATATAAAGGAAGCCCATTACTATTTAATTGATTTGCGACATAATTTTCTGCAATGGCACCTTTAAACATCATTTCTTCATCTAATATTATATCTTAGTATGCTAAATTTGACATAAATGTAAGTGTCCCTATATTGCTAAAATATATTTTGAAAATATTTTCACTTTCAAAAGGCTTGAGTGGTTTTTCTATTTTTTCTAGAAGTTTATTTGGACATATCATATTACTAGAAATAAGCCAATCTATTGATGATTCATACATACTTTTTGTAGATTTATCCTTAATTAGTGAATATTGAAATTTTTTATCTTCTTTTCCTAATTGTTTTGGAATACTGTTGTAAACAGATTCTATCTTTATTGCTTCACTATTGCTTAGAGTATATTTACTTATATCTGCGATATATGCTGAAATGATAGACTCTATAAATTCTGATTTATAAAGCAAAATATCATTATGTACTTTTTTAAATTCTTTGACACAAGAAGGCATTCCACCAATACATAAATATTGTCTATAAAGTTCTATTAATTTATCATGAACTATTATTGGTTCTAATGTTTTATAACATCTTTTAATTTCATTTACCCACATATCTTTAACAACTTTTTGATATCACTTTTGAATGAAAATCGTGACTTTTTCATATAACTTTAAAGTTTAGTAATTATCATAAAAGTTTTTTTAGAATAAAGCATTTTTAGATATAAAATTTTTTATATAAATATATTGATATATTTTGAAATAATAACAGATAAAACATTGAATTAAGGAGGTATTTTTGATATAATTTCAAAAGAGAAGAAATAGGAAGGAAAAAACAAAATGAAAGTGAAGAAAGATAAGAAAGAAGTAGATAAAGATAGAAAAGTAAAAATAAGTAATAATATGAAATTTACAATATTAGCAATTGTTTTAATTATATTATTTGCAATAGCAATAACACCTGTAACACTACAAAATGATACATTTTATACAATAAAAATAGGAGAACACATATCAAGATATGGAATAGACATGCAAGACCCATTTTCTTGGCATGAAGATTTAGCTTATACATATCCTCATTGGGGATATGATTATTTAATATATTTAGTATTTTCATGGTTTGGAATGACAGGAATATATATATCAACATGTATATTATCAGCAATATTAGGAATTTCTATTTACTTAGTGAATACTAAGCTTTCCAAAAATCAAATATTTTCATTTTTTATAACAATAGGAGCAATGTATATAATTAGAGGGTATATAGCGGCAAGAGCACAACTAATAACATTTATACTATTTATATTAGCGATATATTTTATTGGAAAATTTATAGAAACAAGAAAGTTAAGGTATGCAGGAGGATTAATAGTTATTCCAGCATTAATAGCTAATTTACATTTAGCAGTATTTCCTTTTTACTTTATATTATTTTTACCATATATAGGTGAATATTTAATAGCAGTATTTTCTGAGATTGCAACTAATAGGAAACTAAAAATAAAGCTATTAAAAGCTAAAATAGGAAGAATAGAAAAACAAGAAAATAGTAATGAAAAAAACAAAGAAAAAATAAACAAACTGAAAGAAGAATTGATATTATTAGAAGAAAAAATAGATAGAATAAAAATAAAAAGAAGTAAAGAATTACAAGACCCATATAAGATAAAAATAAAGAAAAAAGATAATGTGAAATGGTTAATTGTAGTAATGATAATAAGTATTTTGGCAGGATTTTTAACACCACTTGGAACAACACCATATACATATTTAGTAAGAACAATGCAAGGAAGTACAACAAAAAATATAAATGAACATTTACCAATGACAATTATAAATCATACAGATATAATTTGTGTATTAATAGTATTTTTAGCATTGTTAATGTTTACAAAAGTAAAAATAAGACTATCAGACTTATTTATGTTAGGTGGATTATTTGGTTTAATGTTATACTCAAGAAGGCAACTTAGTATGTTTACTATAATTTGTTCTATTACATTAAATAGATTATTTATGAATTTATGTAATATATATGATGAAAAAATGCCTAAAAAATTATTAAAAGCATTTACAAGTAAAATGGGAATGTTAATACTTATATTATTAATATCAGCACTTAGTTATTATGTAGCAAAAGATAAATTTGATGATGAATATATAGATAAAAATGCATATCCAGTAGAAGCTAGTAATTTTATTTTAGAAAATATAGATTTAGGACTTGCTAGATTTTATAATGAATATAATTATGGAAGCTATATGCTATATAGAAATATACCAGTATTTATAGATTCAAGAGCAGATTTATATGCACCAGAATTTAGTGGAAAAGAGAATGATATATTTATGGATTTTATAGAGATATCAAGTATATCAAAATTCTATGAAGACATATTTGAAAAATATGAAATAACTCATGTTATTACATATGCAAATTCAAAAATGAATATGATAATAGAAAAAACAGAAGATGAAACATCATATAAACAGTTATATAAAGATAATAGATTTGTAATATATGAAAGACTGAAAAGCAATTAGTATAGGGGGAAATAAATGATAAAAAAGGAAGAACAAGCTCCAGAAAATAGAAATAAAAGTAAAAAGAAAAAAATAGAAATAAATAAAAAAGATATAACATTGATAATAATTGTAATAACAATTATATTAATAGATCAAATAACAAAAATAGTAATAAAAAGTATGGGTGAAACTTCAGTAATATCTGGAATATTAACATTTAGAATTAATGAAAATACCAATGGAGCATATGGAATTGGAGCAAGTTCAAGTTTTATGTATGTTATAACAAATCTAGTAATACTAAGTGTGATTTTAAAATTCATAATGACTCAAAACGAATATGTGGATAAGAAAATAAAAATAATATTAAGTTTTATATTAGCAGGTGGAATATCAAATGTAATAGACAGAATATTTAGAGGATATGTTTTAGAATTTATAGATTTTAAAGACAAAATAAATATACCAGTATTTAATATAGCAGATATATTTATTTTATTAGGCTGGACAGCATTTGTTGTAATATTTATATCATTTATAATTAAAGAGTGGAAAAAAAGAAAATAAAATTATTAGGGAGTATCCTTAAAGTGTTTCAAAAGGAGAATGAAAATTGAAAGAGTATATAGTAAATAAAGAAGAGTCAAACAAAAGAATAGATGCATATTTGTCAAAAATAAGCAAAGATATATCAAGAGTTACAGTTCAAAGATTAATAGAAGAGGGAAAAATATTAGTAAATAATAAGAAAATAAAATCATCATATAAAGTACAAGAAAATGATAATATAATAATGGAAGAAGATATTCCGAAGGAAATTGAATTAAAAGCTCAAGATATACCAGTAGAAGTAATATTTGAAGATAATGATATGATAGTGGTAAATAAACCAAAAGGAATGGTAGTTCATCCAGCAAATCGGAAATTTGGATGGAACATTGGTAAATGCAGTTATGGCTATTTGCAAAGATTCTTTATCAGGTATTGGAGGAGAAATCAGACCAGGAATTGTTCATAGAATTGATAAAGATACATCAGGGATTTTAATGGTAGCTAAAAATGATAAAGCACATATAAATTTAAGTGAACAAATAAAAGATCATAAGGTTGATAAAACATATATAGCTTTAGTTAGAGGAATTGTAAAAGAAAATGAAGCTACTATTAATATGCCAATTGGTAGAAGTTCAAAAGATAGAAAAAAAATGGCTGTAACTGAAAAAGGAAAAGATGCAATTACTCATTTTAAAGTGTTATATAGATATGATAATTGTACTTTATTAGAACTTAAAATAGAAACAGGTAGAACACATCAAATTAGAGTACATTTAGCAAAAATAGGATATCCAATATTAGGTGATAATATATATTCTAATGGGAAAAATGAGTGGGAAGAAAAAGGGCAATGTTTACATGCTAAGAGTTTAAAATTTAAACATCCAATAAAAGATGAAGATATATATTTAGAAGCTAAATTACCTAAATATTTTGAAAATATTTTAGAAGAATTAAAACCAAGAAAAAAAGATTACTAGGAGGATTTTATTTTGAATCAAGAAATGAGGTTGCAAAAGTTCTTAGCACAAGCAGGGGTTGCATCCAGAAGGAAGGCAGAAACTTTAATAGAAGATGGAAAAGTTAGGGTTAATGGAGAAGTTATTAAAGAACTTGGAAAAAAAATAGATCCAACAGTGGATATAGTGATATATAATGGTAAAAAAATAGAAATTGGAAAAGAAAATGTATATATATTATTAAATAAACCAATTGGGTATGTAACTACTGTAAGAGATCAGTTTAACAGGGAGTCAGTTCTGGATTTAGTAAAGTTAGGAAAAAGATTGGTTCCAGTTGGAAGATTAGATATGTATACATCTGGTGCATTAATTTTAACAAATGATGGTGATTTTGTATATAAGGTAACTCATCCAAAACATGAAGTCGAAAAAACTTATACAGTAACAATAAAAGGGATTGTGACTGATGAAGAAGTATTAAAGTTAAAAAAAGGAGTAGAAATTGAAGATTATATTACAAAACCTGCAAAAGTTAAAATATTGAAAACAGATGAAGATAAAAATTTTTCTAGGCTTGAAATTATAATACATGAGGGGAAAAATAAGCAAGTTAGAAAAATGTGTGAGGCAATTGGACATGAGGTATTAGCTCTTCATAGAAGTCAAATTGCAGGAATTGTAGTAAAAGATATTCCAATTGGTTCATGGAGATATCTAAATCAAAAAGAAGTAGATAAAATAGAGAAAATGTAATATGTATATAGTGAATTAGATAATAGATAAAAAAGAATAATTTTAACATAAGAAAAAGGAGAAAAAGTAACAAATGAATAATACTTTTAAATTTAAACCAGAGGGCTGGAATGATGAAGTAGTGGACTTAGACCATGAGAAAATTAATGAATATATGAAATCAAAAGGTATATTACAAGGATTGGTAAAAGCATGTGATGAACAATATAATTTACATGTTAGTTTAGGAAATGGAATAGCAGGAATTATTCCAATGGAAGAAGTAGAAGGAATTAATATTGAGCAAAATGGATTGCCAAAAACAAATTTATGTACAGGAAAGGTTCATAAATTTGTTCAATTTAAAATAAAAGAAAAAGATGAAAGAAATATGATTATATTATCTAGGAAAGATGTACAAGAAGAGGTTTTAAATTGGGTCAAAAATGGACTAAAAGTTGGGCAAAAAGTAACACGGAATAGTTAAAAATATTAAACCATATGGAGCATTTATAGAAATCGGAGGAGGAGTTGTAGGTTTAGTTCATATTGAAGATTTATCTGTGGCAAGAATAAAAACACCATTTGAAAGATTAAATATTGGACAAAAAGTGGATGTTGTGGTAAAATGTATTGACAAAGTGCAAGGAAAAGTAATTTTATCATATAAAGAGACATTAGGAACATGGGAAGAAAATGTTGGGAAATTTAGTACAGGAATACAAGTTAAGGGAATTATTAGAGAAACAGAGAAAAATAAAAATGGAATATTTGTAGAGTTGACACCTAATTTAGTTGGAATGGCAGAATATAAAGAAGCTTTTGAATATGGACAATTTGTAGATGTGTATATAAAGAAAATAGACATAGAAAAAAAGAAAATAAAGTTATTAATTCTTGATTAGTAAAATAAAAGATAGACAGTTCTATTTTAAAGGGGGAATTAAAATGGTTAAAGATGACCAAATTAAAGCACAAGTGTCACCATTTGCAATAAGAGAAGGTGAAATAAAAACTTTTGATGGCAAAGATCGGATATGTGTCTATGAATCAAATAGTTCATAAAATAAATATAGGGCATATTACTGATATTCATTTTAAAGTATTAGAGTTAGTAAATGAATTTGAATTTATAACTTCTAGACAATTATATCAAATGCTTGAAATAAAAGGAGTTGACCCTAAATCTCAAGATAAATTAAATAACAAATTAGACCAGTTAGTAAAATCTAAAATTTTAACAAGATATTATTTTACATCAGATGAAGGAAAAGGGATTTATAGAATATATTGTTTAGAAAAAATGGGGAAATATTTATTAAATTCAAAAGAAATTGAAAGTAAATGGCAACCATCTGATAATACCAAACCAGTACCTATGATTAAGAAAAGATTGGCAGGAAATCAAACATTAATTGCATATTTAATGAAAGTAAAGGCTTTTGATAGTTATGTGGTAAAGCCTGCAATAACTGCTAAAGTTACAGCTAAATTATTTAAATCAACTGGTGGATCTGCAAAGCTAACTAAAAATAATAAATCAATTCATTTTGTTTTTGAGGTAATTAGAAGAGAAGATGAATGGAAAAAGAAATTTGTAGAAAAAATGAAATTATATAAAGATTTTTATGATAACTTTATTCAAGGTGATTCAGGATTTTCAAGTTTACCACAATTAATTTTTGTTTGTGAAGATGAAAAAAATATGGTAGAAACTTTTAAAGAAATTGTAAAAAATGAAGTGGAATTATCACAAATAAAATTATTATTTACTACAGACTTAAGACAAAATGAAAAAACACTAGAAAATACTTTAGTGGAATTTAAGTTAGTTGATGGGAAATATAAGATGGAAAATATTGAACTGAAATTATTGGGAATGTAAGATAAAATAGAGGAATTCTAATTAGTAAATTAGGATTCTTCTATTTTATTTATTATACTTTTAACTTTTTAATTATTTTAATTTCAGAATATAAATTATCTATAATAGATTTTCTTTTATTATAAGCATCTGTATATTCTTGATGTCTTGACAAGTAATTATCTATTGTTTCATCATCTTTAAGAAGTATCTTAATACCTTCTAAATAATAATTTTTCTTTTTTTGATTGTTTGAGTTATCCATTTTTGATTTATATTTTAAAATTTGTTTAAATCTTTTTAATTCATCAATTAAATTATCAACATATTCTTGAGTAGCAGAAATTTCATAAGAAATATCATCAATGACAACTTTAAATAAAGTTTTTACAATAATTGGATTGATTTTTCCAAGAGAAGCATTTTCGATTAATATTTCTAAAGTTTTAGAAATTCCAATATGTGTTTTATATTGCCTTTTACTAACAATAGCATCATATTCATCAGCAACACGAATAATTTGTCCTTCATATGGTATATCTTTTTTTATTAGTCCGATTTGGATATCCGACTACCATTTAAAGCTTCATGGTGGTATAAAGTACCTGCTGAGTAAGGTCTTAATTTCTCATCTTTCATGCATATGTTATATCCAATTGTAGTATGTGTTTTCATTTTATCATATTCTTCATCTGTTAATTTTCCAGGTTTTTGAAGGACTTCTGAAGGAATGAAAAGTTTTCCTATATCATGCAAATATGCACAAATAGTACAATATTCAGTAAAACCTTTTGAACAGTGTAAATATTCGCATAATCTACAAGTTAAACTTGCAACATTTTCAGAATGTGCTCTTGTAAAAGCATCTAATTGGCCTAAACAATTTAATTGATATCTCATACTTTCATTGAGGTTATATGATTTAAGATTTGTTTTATCATAAAAATCTAAAGTTTCTTTCATTTATTTCTCCCATATTTCTATTAATATTTATAAAATGTACTACTTGAAAATATAATAACATGAAAGGATTAAAACTTCAATAATGAAACTAAAAAGAATTGATATTTTAGTAAAAATATGATAAGATGTGTCTTGTATATTTAAGAGAATTAAAAAAGAAATAATTGGAGGATAAAATGTATAGAACAAAAAATTGTGGAGAATTAAATATTTCAAATAAAGAAGAGGTAGTAAAACTATCTCGGTTGGATACAAAAAAATAGAGATTTGGGTGGAATGGTATTTATTGATTTAAGAGATGAATTTGGAATTACTCAAATCATAATTAATGATGAAAAATTACAAGAAAAAGCAAAACAATTAAATACAGAAAGCTGTATTCACATTTTGCGGAAAAGTTGTGGAAAGAACAAGTAAAAATAGCAAAATACCAACAGGAGAAATAGAAGTTATAGCAAAAGAGATAGAGGTTTTAGGTGAATGTAAAAATACACTTCCATTTGAGATAAATAATAATCAAGAAGTAAGAGAAGATTTAAGGTTAGAATATAGATTTTTGGATTTGAGGAATGAAAAATTGCATAATAATATATTACTTCGTTCAAAAATATTAAAAACACTTAGAGATAAAATGGATGAATTAGAATTTACAGAAATTCAAACACCAATACTTGCAAATTCATCACCAGAAGGTGCTAGAGATTATTTAGTACCAAGTAGAATAAATCAAGGAGAGTTTTATGCTCTTCCACAAGCACCACAACAATTCAAGCAATTGTTAATGGTATCAGGATTTAACAAATATTATCAAATAGCACCTTGTTTTAGAGATGAAGATCCAAGAGCAGATAGGGCACCTGGAGAATTCTATCAGTTAGATTTTGAAATGAGTTTTGCAACACAAGAAGAAGTTTTTGAAGTAATTGAAAATGTAGTACCATATACTTTTAAGAAGTTTACAAATTGGCAAGTAGATGAGGGACCATTTGTAAAAATACCATATAAAGAAGCTATGGAGAAATATGGTATTGATAAACCAGATTTAAGAAATCCATTAGTAATTAAAGATGTAACAAAAGTATTTGAAAATTCAGAATTTAAAGCTTTTGAAAATAAAACAATAAAAGCAATTATTGTACCAAATGGAGCAAATCAAGGAAGAAAATTCTTTGATAAAATGGTAGAATATTCGCAAACTGATGAAGTATCAGCTAAGGGACTGGCTTGGACTAAATTGGAAGATACAGGTGAAATTACAGGAGGAATAGCTAAATTTATAACTGAAGATATAAAGGAATTATTAGAAAAAAATTATGGATTAGAAAAAGGTTCTAGTATTTTCTTTATAGCAGATGAATTTTCTAAAGCACAAAAAATAGCAGGATTAATTCGTATCGAATTAGGAAAGAGATTAGATTTAATAGAAAAAGGTGTATATAGATTCTGTTTTATTGTAGATTTCCCAATGTATGAATTATCAGATGAAGGAACTATAGATTTTAGTCATAATCCTTTTTCAATGCCACAAGGAGGATTAGAAGATTTAAATACAAAAAATCCATTAGATATTCTAGCATATCAATATGATTTAGTGTGTAATGGATATGAAATGGCATCAGGGGCAGTTCGTAATCATGATTCTAAAACAATGATAAAAGCTTTTGAAATAGCAGGATATACTGAAAATGATGTAAAAGAAAGATTTGGAGCATTATTTAATGCATTTGAGTATGGGACACCTCCTCATGCAGGAGCAGCTCCGGGAGTAGATAGAATAGTCATGTTAATTGCGAATTCTCAAAATATTAGAGAAGTTATTGCTTTTCCTAAAAATAAAAAAGCAAGAGATTTGTTAATGAGAGCACCATCACAAGTGACTAAAGAACAATTAAAAGATGTACATATTAAATTGGATTTAGAGAACAAATAAATAATAAGATACTGTAATTATGAAATGAAAAATTACAGTATCTTATTATTTATTTTATATGTGTATATTAAATAGTTGTAAAATGTATCTTATAATATAATAATAAATGGTAATTACAGAATATCCACCAAGTATACCAGTTAATAATCTTCTTTTGTTATTAGATTCTAATATATCAATAAATTGAATAAACCAATCAAAACCCATGATTAGAAGGAATATTATAGACATATAAAAAGGAATTTTAATATTAAATAAGAGAAGTATTAAAGCTATAATTTGTCCAATTGTAACACCAGTACATCTAGCACAGATAGGAAAAGTATAGTTTTTTATTTTGATACAACGATTAGGAATTTGGTGGCAACCACTAAATTCTCCAATTGTATTAAATGTAGCTAAAATTCTTTTCCACAATTTTGACATTTATTAATAACCTTTGTACTTGTTTTAGTTTTAGTTTTTCCTTTTCCCATTCCACATAAACCACATAATATGCCAATCCAACTAAAGAGTAAGTATCCAAGGCATGCTGATATAAAGCCAAAGCCTTTAGTTTTTGATGATTGAATAGTTGTTGTTATTGGTGTAGATATGATATTAGAGTTTCCGCATTTTGGACAATTCATTATAATTTCCTCCTGATATTTTTTGTTATTATATCATAAAAAATATATTTTAACTAGATTTTTGGGAAAAATCTGATATAATGTAAACATAAAAAACAAAGGGAGAAAGAAATGAGAAAATATAAATTGGAAATAACAGTATTTTTATGTGGAGTACTTGGAATGATACTTGAATTGGTAGCTGCAAGAGTATTATCACCATATGTTGGAAGTTCTAACAAAATATGGACTACAATAATTGGTATTATGCTAATTAGTATGAGTTTAGGATATTGGATTGGTGGTAAAATAGCAGATAAAAAAGCAGATATTAATATGTTGGCAAATTGCATATTAGTTGGGGCAATTTTTACAAGTTTAGTTCCAATAATGGAAGCAATTTTTATAAAAACATTAACTAATATTACAGACAATTTAATATTAGTAGCAATAATAGCCTCTGCAATAATTTTTGGAATACCAAGCTTTGTAATTTCAATTATTTCACCATTTGCAGTTAAAATAAGAACACAAGAAGATGAGAAAAGTGTTGGGAGTATATCTGGAAGAACATCATCTATATCAACAATAGGAAGTATTGTTGGAACATTTTTTGCAGGATTTTATTTAATACCTGCATTTGGAATTAGAAGCATTATATTAGGAATTACAATTATTTTAATGTTATTATCAATTATGTTATATAAAAATAAAACGAAAAAATATTGGGTAATTATAATAATTATTGGAATAATTTTAATTTCACTAAATGGAATAGGGAAAATAATTTTTGACAAACAAAATCCAGATATATTAGCAGACATTGATTCAGAATATAGTAGAATATGGGTAAAAGAAGTAGGTAAATATAAAACTTTGCAAGTAGAAAATGCATTAGAATCATATATTAATGATGAAACAGGTGAGATGGGAGCAAGATACTTATATTACTATGATTTGATAGAATATTATAATAAAGATTTTGAAAATACATTAGTTATAGGAGGAGCAGCATATACTTATCCTACTCATTATATTAATAAATTTAAAGATAAAAATATAGATGTAGTTGAAATAGATAGCATGATGACAAAGATTGCAAAAGAAGAATTTGGATTGAATATTTATGAAAAAAGATTAAAAATATATCATCAAGATGGAAGAAGTTTTTTAAATAAAAGTGAAAATAAATATGATGCTATATTAATAGATGCATTTAAAGGAAGTAATGTTCCTTTTGAATTAACAACATATGAATCATTTTTAAAATGTAAAGATATGCTAAATGATAATGGACTAGTAATTGTAAATATAATATCTTCTCTTGAAGGAAAAGATTCAGATTTTATAAAATATGAATATTCAACATTTAGAAGTATATTTGATGATGTAAAAGTATTTAAAGTGGGAGATAGAAATGAAGATGAAAAACAAAATTTAATATTAATTGGAATAAAGGGAGAACTAAATATAGATAAGGAAAAACAAAGTGAATATCAAGATTTATTAGAAAGAGAAGTGAAAAACTTTACTTCTGACAAAGGAATAGTTACAGATAATTATGCTCCAATTGGAATTTAGAATTGGTAAAAATTAAATATAGTGATGGTTATCATATATAGAATAAGCTTAAATTGGCTTAAATTGATAAGGAATTTTAGTAAAATCCTTGTATATTTATTTTAATTATGATATAAATATTATATATTATGGATAAAAATAAAGCTAAAGGAAGGCGGAATTTTTGTGGACGAAGAAATGGAAAAAAACAAAAAAACAATATTAATTGTTGATGATGAACAGCCAATAGTTGATATATTGGTATATAATTTGAAAAAAGAAGGATATAATACAATTGAAGCTGGAGATGGTATAACTGCGATTGATATAGCATTGAGAGAAAAACCTGATTTAATTTTATTAGATATCATGCTACCTAAATTAGATGGATTATCTGTATGTAAAAGGATAAAAAATTCATTAAATATTCCTATTCTTATGCTAACAGCAAAAGATGGTGAGATTGATAAAATATTAGGTCTTGAATTAGGTGCAGATGATTATATAACAAAGCCATTTAGTGTAAGGGAGTTAGTAGCTAGAGTGAAAGCCAATTTAAGAAAAGTGGAAGTTGTTACTAATATTGCTAATAATGAATCATATAATATTAATAATGAAGAAAAGAAAAAAGAAAATAAAATTAAAGAAGGAGATCTAGAATTAGATTTAGATAAATTTGAGGTTAAAGTTAGAGGAGATATTATTGATTTGACTTTAAGAGAATTTGAAGTACTTAAATTTTTAGCATCTCAACCAGAACAAGTAGTAACTAGAGAAACATTACTTGAAAAAGTATGGGGATATGAGTATTATGGAGATATTAGAACAGTTGATGTAACTGTTAGAAGAATTAGGGAAAAGATAGAAAGAGATACATCAACTCCACAAATTTTAATAACAAAAAGAGGAGTAGGATATTATATTGCTACAAAAAGATAGGTTATAGTTAAAAGCTATAATCTATCTTTTTCTACACTTTTAACAAATATGTACTTATTTTAAATTTTGTATGTAGCTACTAAAAATATTGAAAAAGGATGGGTTGTTAGATATAAAGATTGGGATATAATTTTAGCTTAATTACACATTTTGTGTTTAGCTAGAATATGAAATAGGCCGAAATAAAAGGCTTAAGAAAATTAAATCTTAAGCTTTATTAAATTTACACAACTTTTCAAAATTTATTAATAATTAGTTCAAAATATAATGAAAAGTAGGTATAGTATAAAAATATTTAACAACATTTTCTATAGTCCTATAGTCTCCCATTTTTTCAAATTATCAGTTTATATACTCTCCAATTATAATTTTAATGTATTATCCCCATATTTCTCATTTCTTCTTTTGAAACTCCTGTAATCTCCTCTATTTCCTTGATTTTTACTTTTTTATTCAGCAATTTTTTTATTGTTTCTATTTTTTGTTTTTCTATTCCTTCTTTTATTCCTTCTTCTCTACCTTTCTCTATTCCCTTTTTTAAGCCTGTTGTTTCTGCTTTTTCTATTCTATCTGCATCATCTCTAATTGCTTTTAACCTGTATTCATA
>JGI994J12354_10000067_pt1 | contig 89547 bp, 96 predicted proteins | sample IntmicLarv3ML3BL_FD_12354 | JGI IMG/M metagenome (IMG submission 12354) | reverse complement strand
CAGAAGCGCCAACCATTAAAAGACTGGCACAAAGCAGGGGAATGATTTTTTTCTTCATAATCTAAAGGGTCTCCTTTCAAATTCTGCCTTGATTATAGCCAGCTTATAGCAAAGATAGGTCATTATATGCAAAAACAAAAAAAGAAGAAGAGGATTGCTTTCCTCTCCTTCTTCGCAGATTCTTAACCTGCAAACCTGACTTCTTCAACTTCAGTTCGACAGTAATACTTTGCGTCTTTCAATGTCTCTATTGCTATGGCAAGCTCCTCGAAACTCTCCTTGCTCGAATTCGCCTCTGCCTGTCTAACCAAGCTGGCTACTTGGAGTGTATTTTTGATTTTTCTACGCTCCACTTGGACTTCACGGAGTTCGGCATAGACACGATAACCCTCCGCTGCATTGAGTTTTTGTTCGCTGGTAATCCGATGCATAATATCGCTGGTTTTTTTATCACATACACTCAATCGCTTTCCCAATGTAGCTAAATTCATTGCAGACAACGCCTTCTTTGCCTTCTCAATCTGCGCAAACGCACTATTGCATGCCTCTAGCTGTGACTGGAGCTTAAAAAGTGCTGGGTCAATAACGACCTCAGGCTCCTTTACATGATAGACTTTTTGTTTTCCCTGCACGTTGTACTTAGGAGCAAAATTCTTTGGCATCTTTTTTATTCCAAGACGCCGCTGGAATGCATCCATGCTAAGAATTTCCGCTTCTTTACTGAGCCCCTGCGTTGATACAAAGGATTGCGCTTCAGCATGCTTCCTGAAAAACAAAAGACTATTCATCACTGTCGCTGAGGTTGCCTTTTGCTTTGACACAATCTCACCCATTCCCGTGTAGAACCCGTTCCGAGGTTTATTCCAAATTGCGTATCTCTCAGCCCCCATATTTTCACCTCCCCTCTTGCTTGGGTTACTATATGCAAAAAGAAATTTGACAAAATTTGGGGGAAACCCTTTCTTTTTAAAAATTCACGGACTAGGTTTATATTGGAGGTGGTTTTCTGAAAACCAAAAGAAGAAATTACAAAAAAGAGTTCCTCGATATTTTCGATTCATTTCGCTATGCTTATTCATCTTACATTGTCTGGTCAGATTTCCTGGTTCTCTCAGCAATTGCAATCTCCAACACGGTTGATATCCGGAATTATAAACGACGAGAAGAAGAGTATCTAAAAACAGCTTCGAAGTACAAACCAAAAGACCTTGAAAAATTTGCAAAAATGCTCACCATTATCTCTTTAGCCCTTGATGATAACCCAAAACAGGGCTTCTTGGGCGATTTATTCATGACTCTGCAATTAAATGATGCAGAATTCTCAAAGCAAATATTTACACCCTATTATGTCGCAGATTTGATTTGTTCCTTATCATGCCCTCAGATAACAACCTCATGGAGCTCAGTTGCAGATTCAACCTGTGGTTCAGGAGACATGCTCATCGCTGCCGCCCACAATTATCAAAAACAGGGGGTCAGCTACCAGCGAGATATCCTCTTTGTCGGGCAAGACATTAGTTTGGTTGCTGTCTGTATGTGCTATATCCAGCTATCGTTGCTCGGTTGTTCAGGGTATATTATACATGGGGATACTCTCCGCAATCCCGGACTAAGCCAGAATGGAAGTCCTCTCTTCCCTGTCCATAATGAGAATACCTGGTACACCCCTTTTTACTTTCAGAAAATCTGGCATTCTCGCCGAGTTGAATATGTGATGGAAAATTTCTTCAAAAATCTCCAAACCTGAAAGAAAAGAGACTGCTTTTGCAGTCTCTTTTTGCTATTTAGAATTAGTCCCAGCGGTCGATTTTAATGAGCTGTTTAGATCTGCCAGTTCTCACATGCATCACCAAATCCCAATCGCTCTCCTGATTATAGCCCAAGCCACAAGCCGTAGCATTCTCTGCGCCAAGAATTGTAGCTCCAGCACAATATGCTTCCAAGGTTTTGCGAGCTTCACGAAGTTCGGGTTTGAGCATTTCTGTGAAGAAGCCTCTCCCCCGTCCTTCCGTGGTGTCATGGCAACCATCCAAAAGGAAGAAAATGTGTTGTCCCTGCGCATCATCTTTGCCCCACGTATTGGGCGATGCAACAATGCCAGTCACTTTCACATGCTGTTGTGTCGCAGGGATGTTCCACGCAGTCTCAGTGCAATAGTTATCCACTGTTCCACGCAACCTTGCGGTTCTCCCATCATAATGGAACACAAAGGCATCTCGCTGATAGTTTGTTCTACCGGCAACACCGTGATGCGTATACTTTTTACCGCCTACTTCCAGTTCAACAGTATAAGGAATATCCCGTCCACCATCTCGATTGCAGTAGTTATGCACATAGAAACGATACTCTCCTCGAGGCGCATCATTTTGCCAGCGGATATTCTCCACAGGCTCTATCGTGCTGGCACCGCCGCCGTTTGCATCAACATCCAACCAGCCACGACCTCGCTGTTTGTCACGAAAGTAAATGTGGCCACCATCAGGAGTAACGCAGTGCAGGTCAAGGTCAGTGTAGCTCCCCCAAATCAAGGAGCAGCGGACCTCGTTGTTCTCATATTGACCACCAGCAGCCTCAACACGCCGCTTAATCTCTCCATCAGCACCACCATGGTAGTACCAAGAGAATGGATTGTCCCACTTCAGGATATTGGGTGCAGTCGGGTCATTTGCTGTGACAAGAGCCATAAAGCGGCCGGGGTTGTTCGTAAGCACCTCAATCTCTGTTGCATCAGGCAAAACTGTGCGCTTGAACTTCTCCCATGTCATAGTCTTCCCCATCAGGGCGATGCCATCACTCATAGGAGCAACCTGTTTGGGCTCAAGGTGGCCAAATACGCCTTCCTTGGTGGGTGTGGCTTTTGCCTGCCGCTTTCTCCAGATAAACTCGGGGATTTCGTCAATTGTTGCGTACCGTCTCACCAAGGAGTCTGCAATCCCGAGCTGTGCAACGAGCTTCTCTGCCTGCTGAATTGCACCACGAGTGGGAGCCGCCTGCGCTCGCATATATTGGCCAGGGTCAGTCTTTTCGTTGAACCGACCGATTACAATTGCGATATCAGCGCCACTTGAAATTTCCTCCAACAAAACGCCAAGCATGCCGCCCTTCACATGACAAAAGTTATTGTTCGTCTTGCCCACAGTTACCCAAATGAGATTTTTGCGGGATTCTTCAGTTTTTGAGCGAGCAAGAGTCTCTTTCAACTCAATCAGCCATTCGATGTGGGTCTTGTACTGGCTGCCACGGTAAAGGCTCTCACTTCGAATCAATTCATAAGCTTTCTTGCAGTCTTCCAAAGAGAATTCGTTGAGTGCATTTTCGAGCATTTTAGCCTCTTCACGCTTCTCCGCCATCATCTGACCCGCTGTTTTGCCCCGCACAAGGCGAATTTCCGATTTGGGAGCAGGGACACTTATGTGCTCCCATTCGCCCGTCACTGGCGACCCCAGCACACTCACAGAGGGGATAAACACACCTGTGACCTTTGCCGTCTTCACTGCAGTTGCCAGAGCCTTCACCGACTTCTTGAAAAAGGTAGGCGGAATGAAGTCCCAAATTGCGGGAACAGTGGCGCCTTTTTCTGTGACTGCAACCAGACCGCCAAAACGATTCACGAAGGAGCGGCAGGAGTGGCACTGATAATGAGGACGAGCTGCTTTTGGCAGACCAGAGAGAAACACCTCAAACAGTTCCTCAGCGTCCGTGGTAAATAGGGTTTTGTGCTGAGCTGTCATGGCAGTGAACTGAGTCTTAATGTCCTGCAAAAACTTGGGATACTCATCGTCCCGGCTGATGGGGGTATTTTTTACATCTTTACACATAATTTTTCCTCCAATTGTTTTTTGTTCCAATTTTCGCTGGTTGAAGCATTATATGCAAAAGTCCCTCCACCATTTAGGTAGAGGGTTTCTTCTCTTTCGCTATTCACTGTACAATTCGCTTGAACTTCACAGCACTATGCTCCAAAAACTCATCCAGCAGTTTCGATTGCATCTTTGTCTCTGCATATGCTGTAACTGCATAGGTCTTTTCCCATTCTCTTGTGTACGCATCAGTCACCAAGTTAGTTATCTTTTGCTCTCTCAGGAATTCAATTAGATTGATCATCGCATCCTTTTCGTCGCAGAGAATGATGTTGACAAATGTCTTTTCTCTTGACAATTCGTTGTTGATTGCAATTGCAAGCAACGTCCCCACACCACCGGCTACTGCAATGACATATGTTGTTACATCATCTGACGAGCTCGCTACAACCGTGATGAGCTTATAAAATATGATCTGAGATATAATGACAGAAGCAGCTGCTAGAACTGCTCTGTTTTTCTGGACTAAAATTGTTTTTGTGGTCGCAAGTAGGCTGTCCAAAACCTTTCCTACGAAGACTGCGCTAAACCAAATAATTGCCTGTAACATGAATTTCTACGATCCCTCATTTCTTTTATTACCCCCATTATATGCAAAAAGAGAACCGCAATTTGCGGTTCTCTGTCGGTTTACTCTTTCTGATGGAGAAAATCATGTATTACTTCTCCCATGATTTTCTCTGAGGCCGCACGCTGAGTGTCAGATGATTTCTTATGATTTTGCTCTTTATATTGATGAACTGACATAATCTGATATGACTGATTTTGTATAGATTTCATACGCATCCGATGGAGTTCTGCGCTGTTCACTTGGGCTGTAGCAGCGCAGGCATGGCAACAGGCAGGAGCATATGTTTCGATTCCTTGACCATCGATGAGGCGTACTTGCCACACCTTATCTTCGTTTTGCAGTTTTCTTCCGCAATTGACGCACTTTATCATGAGTTCTTCTCCTTTATATTTAGGTATTCGACTTATTGTATGCAAAAAGGAAAAAGTCCCCATCAGCAACAACTGTTGAGGACTACATAGAAAACGACGTTATGTCGTTTTCCTGAATTCCGCATTAATATCTGATAATCAGATCCTCATTGGTCACAAACCCATTGACGCTGCGAATACGAATATATTCTTCCGCTGAGATTGTATCATATCCCCACTCATCAGCTTCTGCAACCCGAACCGCATATTCCACATGAAGGTCATTTGTAAAAAGCAACACCTCAACAGCGTTAATTCCCCTGTAATTAACTCCATGTTTGTATTCTTTGATGAGCGACTCCACGTCATGAAATGCAAGCCACTCAGCAAGATGAAAGTAGCGGACAACACCAATGACGCCATTCTCAGCAAAGGCACTGACAATGTTCTCGGCAGTGAGAGATTTTCCTTTGAGAATTTCGCTCGTCGCACATGAATATTCACAGGTCAAGAGGATTTCTGCTTCGGCCAGATAATCGCTGACATTGGCCGGTGCGGTTTCTGACATGTCGTTTCCTCCTATTTTCAAGCGCCTAAGCTGTCATTGCTCTTCGCTGCAATGCTATTTACTGCTTCTCGATAGCTTTTTGAGGTCGTCCGATAGCCCGTGAGCCCCCACATCTTACCAGGTCTAAGCTCTTTCTGCTTTATCTTCCCTACTACCACACACTCGTCGAACAACGTATGAACAAAAGCCCTCTCAATATCATTGCTGCACCGAATGCCTTCAGACACAGAAAGTCGAGGGACGTGGTATGTTTCAGCGATCTTATCCAGAATGTCGCAAGAGCCAGAAATGAATTTGTCACTTCGAGTCGTCTGAAATGCCTTGAGAATATCCAACCTGATTTCATCCCTCTTTGCCTTCAAAATGCTGCGATATTTTTCATCGCTAATGTCAAAGAGTTGTTTTCCCATGATAGTACAGTTTAGCTGAAAGCTCTCGCCATTACGCAGGACTTCTTCCACCTCGTCAATGAGGCCTTGGTCAATATGTCCCACTAGTACCATGGGATGCAGGTACAGTTCAGACTTCCCCTTTTTCGCTGTGTCTGCTTGGCTCGTTTGGGTTGAAAAGATGATGTCCCAGCCTTTTGCTCTGAATGCATGGCAAATCTCATTCCTGAACACCTCCTTATCAGAGGTGTTTATCCAGCCCTCACCATATTTGTAGGCGCTTCGAATTTGGCAATGGATATCATAATAAATCTCTTTCTTTTCCATAATTTTACTCTTCCCTTTCGTGTTTTTTACATGTAGCTTTCGTCAGATATACCCTACCTCTGAATAATCAGGTGTGGGCACGCATATTTAGCTTGTGTGTCCTCTGTAGGCATCATACAGATAAACCCTTCCTTATGTTGCTGGCGAAACTGCTGAACCACATCATGCTCAATCAGTTCAAATAGCAGTTCATCCGGCAGAAAGACTCTCTTCTTAGTGTCATACTTCCCGCTTTTCTTGAAGGCAGTTAACTCCCAGCCATAAAGGATGGTCCCGATTTCTTTCTTTTCCATAGTCATTCCTTCTTTCCTTTTTAATTTGAGCTATTGTATGCACATTTACGCTCCATCAAGAAAAAGAAAAGCCCTCAACAGATATTCCTGTTGAGGACTGAATCATAAAACGACATTATGTCGTTTTCATGCTTTTGCATAGGTCAATAGCCACTCTTCGGCAGGCAGCTCCCGCTGCAAGGTGTCTCCTTCTTGCAGACATACGCCTTTCCATAAGGGCACATCTTCGTCTGCGGCTTAGGTCTACATCGAGATTGCTCGGTAAACTCGCCCGTGCTTGACGTACTGCTGTTCTTGCCCTTGTCAGCTTCCTTGATGCATCGGTCAGAATATTCTTCCCAACCCAAAGCTGTCCCTATTTCCTTTATTACAATGCCGATTGCAGTTGGCACAATGGCAAGACACAGCAAACCCATTGCAAATAAAACTAAAACACTAACGATTACACCATACTGAATAGCACTAGATCTCAGAAGTAACGATAGAATCACAAGAAGAAAGAAACCTAGACAGCCCACCGCACCGCTAGAAGTTCCTCTTCCCTTTTCATATTTCTTCCCAACACCTTTTGAATTGCAATACTTGATTATCCCTGCTACGATATCCCAGAGTTTAACACTTGCATAGGCAATAACGCCAGCACCCACTGCCGCATAAATATTGCCCCCAGTTACAGCGCATCCGATTATCTCAAATACTTCCCGCATTATTTACCCTCTTCTCCGATGTTTTCTTATTATATGCAATTTAGAACCCATGCTGGCTTCAGCAAAAATGCTTTCTTGTCGATGCTCTCCAATGCGCAATCACAAAACGACATTATGTCGTTCTACAAATTCAACCAAAAACTCGCAGTCGTTCCAAAAACATTCTCTAATGCGCTTGCTGGTTCCAAGGAAATTGATGCATTTCCGCTTATAACTTCAGCTATATGGTTCGGCGATACCCCTACCCTTATTGCAAGCTCTGTCTGTGTCATTTCCCTATCTTCTAGGAGGTCGTACAACGTCTCACCCAGGTGAATTATGTAGCTAAAATATAATTCTGTTTTTGCTACTCCCATTCTTCTCATCATCCTCTCTTTTACGCAGTGATTATATGCATCTTTACTATTAAGCCTCCAAAGCAAAAAAGACTTGGTAGCATTGCTACCAAGTCCCTTTATCAAAAACGACATTATGTCGTTTTCGTTTTAGATGTTAAGGTCCACAACAAAGCATTCTACTTCGCTGTCCTTGAAATGCTTCTCAATCAGCCCCGAAACAATATCCCAGTCGCCTCCAGCAAGGCCACAGCCCAGTAGGTGCGGAAAGCCCACCGACAAATTGCGTTCAGATGCATACTCTTTCACAGTCTGCAAACACTTCTCCAGCGCCTCATAATCAGTCTGTAGTCTTCCCTGTCCATGGGCATCTTGCCCGAACATATCCGCAATTACAGTGCCATCATGGCATTCCGTGAAAATAACCTCTCCCATCATGCCATTTCCATGTTCCTTGCACTTTGCAATATACTCCGGCATCGTCTCAGGATATAGCTCCTTAACCTGTTTCGCAATCCCGCCACCCTTCACTCCTTGGCAATTGACTTGATGGCAACGCACTTTACAAGAGTGTTCGAGAAGATTTCCTTTTTCATATATAATCAATATATTCCCTCCATTTTTCGTTTCTTGTTCATTCGAGTTCAGAAAACGACATAATGTCGTTTTAGTCCCAGTCCACTGAAGCCTCGCCGGAAACAATCCTGCTGATGAGTGTTTTGCACTTCGTTTCTGTACCCTCGAAAATCGGCTCAAACTGAGATTCTGATTCGAAAATACATTCTGCTAGAACCTGATCTGTCTCAGTTCCATAAGCTTCTCGTAGCTCCATCATACCATGATAACCAAAGCTGTCAAGGACTTCACCAATAGCCTCTGAGCTGTGTTCGTCCAAACGCACTGTCATTGCCCTTACTGCATGGGTCTTTGTTTCCGGGTTGACCAACTCATGCTGAATTAGTTGGAATTCTCGTTCTCCAACCTTTCGAACATGCTGGGCGCAATCATCATCCGAAAGAATCCATGTTCCTTTTTCCATACCTCTCACTCTCCCTTTTTAGTTAACATAACGTTATTGAATTGTTTCTTTCCTACATAACGACATAATGTCGTTTTTTCTTGTGCGCTTCTTTCTTTGCCATGCGTTGCACAAATTCAAGGATTGTGCACTCTGACTCTTCAATGGGCCATTTTTCTACCTTACTCTGAGAGAACAGGAAAGGCCCCCAGCAGTGATAACCAGAGTCTTCCCACTCAAAACGACATTATGTCGTTTTACTCGCCAATCTCAACCAGATATTTAATCGTCAGCTGATCCTCTCGGTAGAAGATGATTTCATCATTGTGCAGGTCATACCCACCCTTTACAAAAAGGCAGTTTGCCTTAGGGTCTAGCCGTTTCAATCCTGCCTCATCTAACCGGCCGAGCTCCGAACGCCATCTTGTGACCTCATAAGGTTTTCCAAAGGCACAGTCAAAAAGTGCAAGGAATGCATTTCTGGAGCCGCCTCTTGTCCAGTGAGCACCTCGCAGAGAGGTATAGCCAATGGATTTCTGCGCTTTATTTGCGAAGTAGATGCCGAATCCGAACATCTTGCCTGTAATAACTGCATTGGAGGGACGGAGAACGAGACCCGTATTGAAAATAGACCACCAATTCTCGTTTCGGCTGCCATGCCAATACAGTTTTCGTTTCATTCGATTGCCATTTTCCTCAAGATATTTGTCAAAGGCTTCCTGCGTTTTCAGGTTTGTCATGCGCCACGCATTCTTGTACTGATATGCATTCGGCCCCAGCAGCTTCTTAATTTTCTCAACATCTTTGTCTGTAACAGGGGAGAGCTTCAACCCCATTGCCTCCAGAATTGTCTGCTTCTTTTTTGTCTGCTTTGTCTTTTCAGTTTTTGGCATTACAATAGGCTTTGCAATCTGCCCCTGCATGACATCCAATAGGCTCTGCTCTCTGCCGACAATTTGCCCGATTTTCGATGTATCAGTGACAAGGTAGTCTGAGACATGCTGCATCTTTCGAGGAATGACTGCGAACAGTTCCAGCAGCACCTCATTGGCCTCATCCCTTCGCACAGTGGCTCGCTGAGCAAGGCGGCTCAATTGGTCAATGATTCCCTGGGCCTTATCTACCATTGCCTGCGTTACACTTTCAGAAGATACTCGATAATTCTGTCTGACAGTTTGTCTCGCATAGGAGATCAACCGGCTGACGATCTCATTGATCGCTTTGTCCGAAATCGGGGCGAATGGTTCGTCCTTTTCGTCTGAGCTCTGGGATGTTTGTGACACCACTTCAGCTCGGAGATCAGTAACATCCTTGTATCCCTTTCGGATTTTTTCACTGTACTTTTTGTCCCAGTCTCTGGCGGGGTATGAGGCCTGTTGCGCAGATGCTCCCACTCGGCCATATTCCACTGAGAGCGTATTCCCATCACTGCTCATTTTGTAGAACTTATTGTTGTTGTTTCCAGTCACCATCATTAAATAAGCTTGTTGTTGCATATAACTCCTCCATCTTTTCTTTCAACTTGGTTTTTGGCTGAGCTACTATATGCAAGAAACCATAATGAGAAAGGGGAGGGGAGAGACTGTAAAATGATAATCTCCAGAAAACGACATTATGTCGTTTTCTTGTTATAAATTGCAATATTTTGAAAGTGGGTTTACATATTAAGTAAAAATTGATATACTGTTTTCATACGTTATCATTGCTATGGAGGGTTTTGGGATGAAACTGCGAAAAAATATTGTTGTTGTTTTTTGCAATCAAAAGGGAGGGGTTGGAAAGTCTGTTTCCGTATCATCTCTCGCATCTATCCTCACAGAAAAAAAGAAGAAAGTACTTACAATTAACCTTGACCCGCAAAGAAATGTTGATATGGCAGCTGGTGTCGCAATTAATCGTGCTGATCCTGACACCCTGAATATGTTACATGTCATGTCACACCAATCTTCTTTATCTGATGTCATTGTTCCAACACCTATTGGTGATTTGGCGAGAGCCTCCAACCAACTTTACAGCTGGTCTAGCAGTGCGACGGAAACGAGACCTGAGGTCACGAAAAATCTAGCTGAATTTGGCGATACTTCAGACATGTTCTTTTCTCTTGTAGAAAGCGGGTTTTCGAACGGCATAAGTGGCGATCTTCATATTGTTAAACAGGAAATTGCAAAGTTGGAAAAAAGATATGACTATATTCTAATTGATACAAACCCGTCTTTGACAGACCTAACACTCAATGCGTTGTTCGCAGCGGATTATGTTGTTATACCAGCCTTTCCAGAGGAATCTTCTAGCGAAGCAATTGAAGAGCTATGGAACACTATTCAGGGCATAACATTTTATGATGCCACGAAGCAACTAAGCATTGCTGGTATACTTATTACAAAATGCAAGAAACACACAATTTTGTACAAGGACTTCGTTGAAAATTACAAAAAAATGGCATCGAAAATGAGTGGTATCCTTTTTGATTCTGCTATCAGTGATACTATAGCGGTTGGCGAATACATGTCTGCACAAACCGACCTGATTCGATATTTAAAGCAGACAAATCCAAAATCTAAGGCTCTTGGCGAATACTATGATTTTGCAGAAGAGTTTGAGCGCAGAATCAAAACATTGGAGGCGAAACGACGTGGCTAAAAAAAATTTTAAAAAAGCTCTTGATTCGATTGAAGACATGGATCAATTTGATCCAGCCCTATCTGCGTCCAAATTGCCTACCGACATCAGTGGCGGTCTCATTCCCTCAAGAGATTACATAGATATTCCAATTGAACGAATTATTCCCTTTCAACAAAAAGAAGACTCAGACTTTGAAGAATATTCACATGAAGATTGGCTCGCCTTTGTTGATGACATCAGACTCCAAGGTGTCATACAAGCAATTTCCGTCCGCGCTCTGCCTAACAAAATGTTTGAGATACTGGCTGGTGAACACCGTTGGCGAGCATCAAAAGAACTCGGGCTCCCAACCGTCACTGCAAGAGTTTATCGTGACTTACCCGATGCTCAAGCATTACGGATTTTTGCAGCAACCAATCTCTTCAAACGCAAGGACTCTGTTATCAACCTTATCCACGGCTATTATCATTTTTTAAGAGCAACTGATGGCAGGAAGAAAAGCGATGATTCTCCTGATATGCTTCAAGACCCCAACTTTACATCCAATGGCAATATTACAGTTCGTCAAATGCAGAGATACGCAAAAATGAATGCACTGATCCCCGAATTTAAGACCGCTCTTAAAAAGAAAGAGCTCTCCACTCCTGCTGGCTATGAGTTGGCGTTTCTCTCCGAAACCCAGCAACAAGAGATGCTTCCGTTCCTTAAGCAGCTTAAGGAAGATGTCGCACGACCCCTGCACAAGTTAGCTGTCGGAAAATTATTCTCATCAAAGGAAGCAGAGGAGGAGGGTACTCCGCTATCATGGAGCGAAGAAAATATTCAAGGTATTCTTAGCGGAAAGAAAAAGGCATCGTATTCAAAAAGCAAGCTATCGGTTCAAACAAGCAAAAACCTCTTCAACAGTATTGCTCCTGAATTCCACAAAGAAATCGACACAATTCTCAATGATGCTTTAGCACTTTACTTTGCTGAGCATCCCGAACGGCAAGCACGACCAGCATCTAAGAAAAGCAAAAAATAGTCTCTCTTTCATGCTCATAACAAGAAACCAGAAAACGACATTATGTCGTTTTCTGGTTTTCTCTTTTTGCATATGATAGGAATATTATTAAGGAGGTTTTTCTTTTGAATAAACTATATGTTGCAATTGACCCCGGCTTTGATACCATGAAGGTAGTCGCTAATGGTGTTGTCTTTGATTTCCCTTTCAACGCCATTGAAACTGATGAGCGCAAAATGAATGACTACGGAATCCGAGATTCTTTCCTAGCGTACAAGGATGAGGTAGGAACAACATGGCGAGTAGGGGAGTATGCTCGTGAACTCATCTTTGAGAACAAAAACACCGCTGCTGAATCCATTCAAGATTTTTACACCGAGAGCCGCTTTATCTCTGAAGAATTCAAAGTCGGACTGCGAACCGCCTTAGCCTTGTCGCTCGAAAAAGTAGGACTTTCTCACGCTGACCCTTGTGAGATTTATCTGATGGTTGCTTTGCCCCACGCCTGTCGCAGCCGGTACGCTGACACGATCATTGGTTCTGCGGCCGGAAAGCACCGCTTTTCTCTACGCACTGGCACAGAGGCTGAGAAAAACTTTTCCTTTACAATTGAGGAATCAAATATTTTCACAGTTTCGCAGACAATTGCTGCTATCCTTGGCGAGACATCTGATGATGACGGAAGCATCAACCTAGAGAAATTCCACCTACTCTCCGAGGGACCGACACTTGTCCTTGACGGTGGCTACTACACTTTTGGCATTGTTCCCGTTTCCCGTGGCGGCAGTGTAGATGATACAAAAACAGAGAGTGACACACATCATGCCATGAAAAATGTGAATCTTGCAGTTTCAAAAGCCTTGCAGGATAAGCGCCCTGACATCAAGCACTTCGTCCTAGAGTATATGATTGCTCAAAATAATGGTATCGTTCGCTATATGGAGGACGGCACTGCAAAAACCCTTGACTTGAATTTACTAAAACAGGAAAAAGTAGCAGCTGTTTGCACCGATTTCATTGCTTACCTAAACTCCAAATACAATAGCCTCCTTGACTATCAGTACCTTGTTATTACTGGAGGAACCGGCGCATGCTTCTTTGAACAAATCTCTCGGCATTATATCAACGCAAATATTCTTCCTGCCGACCACATCATCCTTACCAGCAGTGAGCTGGCAGGGGAGAGCCATGCGCCAAAATACGCCATTACCATCGGAGCTTACAAGGGTCTTCGGGGGAAGGTGGACTGATGAGCATTGGCGAAAAGAATGACTGTTGGCATCTATATTGCCGAAGATGATTTAGATGTGCTCGCATGGTTCAATCTCTTGAAAGCAAATGGCTTCCCTCTATCAAAGTGGGTTTCTATCCTGCTGATTGCAGAAGAAATAGGGGAGACTCTGGATATCGGAGCAATCACAGAGGAAGAAATTGATCGTCTCAGAACCTTAGAAGGTATTGCTCAAATAACTGAGGCTATCCCAGTGAAGCGTCCACAATCGATTATGTTTGGAACAGGAAATGCTCAAGCTCAGCAGAAACCGAAGTCCACAGAATGGACCTACGGCTGGCACATCAAAGCAAAAGATGGCACCTACAAGGTGGGCAGTGTTATTAACATCAGTATTGCTCGAAAAAATATCCAGTCTATTCTGGTCGGATTACGCAATAGAAAAATACAGGTCTCAACCCGTATCAAAGCTCTTGTGCGAAAGTATGTCTCTTATGAATCTATGTTGAGAGCGCCGATTCGAATTGATGCGAACCGGATGCTGTCACAGTTCCAATTAAAAGATTCCAATAAGTCGGTTGAGAAGGGCGCGAAAACATTTGCTTCTAAAAAGGAGCAGAAAGTGTCACTGGCAGGGGAGGGGAGGGCAGATATTGTGGTGACACCACCTCCGTCATCTCCAAAATCAACTGTGATTCCATCTCCATCACAGAAGCCAAAGAATCCACTTCTTGATTATATTTAGAGCTGCCGTTTGGCAGCTCTTTTTTCTTGTCTATTTTTGCATATAGTAGGGAAACGAAAAATAGGAGGAAAAATTATGGGTTTTGTATTATTTTTTCTGGCATGCTTTCTCTTCGCATTGGTCATAGGAGACCTCACCATGGCATGGCTAATGCGGACAAAGTACATTGGACGCTGGCTCCATAAATTCTACCTGACTTTGCCGATGAGTGGGGAGGAGTATTATCAATGACAAAAGTAGAGCAAGCACAAGAAGGTATCAAAGCCGCAATCTGGTTGCTTGACGAGGGCTTAATGACTATGGCTGACCAGCAGCGACTTCGTGATGCTTTGGATCGCTGCGTATCTGGCGAACCAGCACCTGAACCCGAACCTACAATCATGCTCTACACTGATGGTTCTTGCTTGGGCAATCCCGGTCCTGGTGGATGGGCATTCATTGCAAAGTATCAGAAGAAGGAAATTGCTCTTTCCGGAGGCGCAGATGACACAACAAATAACCGAATGGAGTTACAGGCTGCCATTGAAGGGCTGAAGGTAATTCAAGGTAATGATTCTTGGGATGTGGATTTATACACAGACTCAAAGTATGTAGAAGACGCACTGACCAAAGGATGGGCTAAAAGTTGGAGAGACAATGGCTGGAGAAAAAGCGATAAAAAGCCTGCTCAGAATTCGGATTTGTGGGAGGAACTCCTGATCCTTTGCGATAAACATCGAGTGACAGCTCACTGGGTCAGGGGCCATGATGGAGATGAATTAAATGAGCGCTGTGATGCAATGGCTGTTGCAGAGGCTCGAAGAAGAAAGAAGGGATGAGGTAGTATGAGTGAAAGCGGACTGATAACTTGGCTCACTCACAATTTTCCCACTGGTTTCAAAACAGAAGAAGAATTTGCAAAAATTCAAGCAAAGCTACGGTCATCTTTTGAAAAAATGTGTGAGAGCAACGGACTTTTGATCCATTTCCTCATTCAAACTCGTAAGGGCATTTCTTCCATTCTTCGCAATCCTCAGAATGGACGCTTTGTATTTGCTGATTTGTCAGATATGCTTTTCTCCCATAATGGAAGGTGGTATGTTATGGCACAACTCTATGGAATGAACCATGAGAAAGATTATTGTAGAGGAGCAAATCATTACTGTCCATGGGGCAAGTTGGGTGAATGTGCAAAAAAACTATCTGAAGATGACAGCCAATACAAGCCTGCACATCTCGACCCGCCAGTAAGGAGGAACGAAAATGAGTATTAAAATTGGTATCACAGAGCGTGGTGATGCTGGAATTGACTTTTCTTGGGAAGAAAAGTTGGACACCGTGGATGGAGCAATCATAATCTCGAAGTATCTTTCCGACGAGCTGATTTCAAAACTCATCAAACACCAAGAAAAAATCATTTTCCACTGTACCTGCACCGGCTATGGTGGAACGGTTCTTGAGCCAAACGTCCCTCCAACAGCATGGACGCTGAAGCAACTATCCTCACTCATTCAGTAAGGTTTTGATCCCATTCATATTGTCCTGAGAATCGACCCCATCATCCCAACAGAAAAAGGACTTCAAGTTTTTGAGAATGTGGCTCTTCAGGCTCCAGCCAATACCCGCATCAGAATCAGTATCTTGGACATGTATCCCCATGTGAGAGAACGCTTCAAAGCAGCCGGTCTACCTCTGCCATATGGAAACAATAATTTTCAAGCATCAACAGAGCAAATGGCTTCTATTAATGAGCTTATTGAAAATTTAGCTTTTCATGGCCTGCAGTTCGAAGCCTGTGCAGAAAAGGAGCTAAAGAGCAGCAGCGGAAATCTCCAGTATGTTGGCTGCGTTTCTCCAAAAGACCTCACGATTCTGGGGCTCACTAGCCTCGAACAGATGAGTGCCGGAAAACAACGCAACGGCTGCCTATGCCTGAGTTGCAAAACAGAACTGCTAACTCAAAAGCACCCCTGCAAAAATAACTGCATCTATTGCTACTGGAAAAATTAAATGTTAGGAGAAAAATACATAATGATGTTAATGTGCGACTTCGATACCTTTGCCTATGCCTGCAAATTCTTTACCTCGAATTGTCGGGTGAATAACGGCTATGGCTGCACGCATTCGAAACAGGAAGAAACTGACTTCGATAATGAACTTGGCAGAGAGCACGGGAAATGCTATTGTCATTCTTGTCCGCTTGGAATTGAGGCTGATGCCGAGTGTCTTGAAAGTACAAATATTGTCTTTGATGGATTCAATGATGATGAGATTAGTGAGGGTGAGTATTTGCTCGTTAAAATGGGCGTTGATGCATCCAATGAAGAGAAACAGGCTATCATCAGCTATCAAAAGCGTCTCAACCAATACAACCTCGAATATTGGCCAAAGCTCAAGGCGCTGCTGGAGGAGTACCCTGATGAGCCACTCAGCAAAATCCTCTTCCGGCTTGAACATCCAAAGACCTTCGCCCACGTCGAAGCAAACACCACTGAAAACCGCCGCTGTAACAGATGTGGGAATGTGGTTCTCAAGGAAACCGAGGAAATGGTGGATGAGTACCCATTTGTTTGCACTCACTGCAACGAAAACATGTTTGAGATTGAAACGACCATTGGCAAAGCACATGGCCCTGATGAATTTATGGCTTTATGTCATGTGTCGCTAAACCTCGACCTCGACCTCGACAAAACCACAAGCACGGAGAGGTAAGAAAAATGGGAAGTTGGAACGCAACCTGCATGATTTCAAAATTGCCAATTCTCTATGGTGAAGAGTGTGTCGCATTTCTCATTGCAAAAACCATCGGGAAACCCACGAGTGGCAGCCCGACAGGGAAGTGGAGGCCAATCTCACCACCCATCTTTGGGAAGTATGCTGACTATGGCTGTCTGGACTCAGTAAAAAATGGAGACCCACTCATCACCGCTTTCAACAGCCATCATTCGTTTTCTGTTGGTATTTCTTCTAACAGGAACATGACCAATCAAGAAATATTGGAAGTCAGTGAGGTTCCCTTCCTCAGCGGAGATGACGCAGAATCACCGTCATTCAAAAAGGCGACATTCGATTCCATGGAAACCCTACTTAAAACAGTCGAGCGTGATTACTATGGACAAACTGCTATTATGGCACGAGGTGCATGGAGTCAGTACGAGGACACTGTAGGACTTGTCCTTATTAAAACTGCATTTTTTGACCTCGCTCTGAAGCAATTTGCAGAAATCAAGAAAGAAACCGAAAATCTCGAAGAGAAACTAAGAAGCACCTCCCAAAAAGATACTGACGGCATTATCGAAAGGCTACACCTAAAAGAAGAACTCTTCAGCCCTAAATTCTGGACCACTCCTTTTCCGCATCCGATGCTCAACAGGCTTTGTGATGATAAAATTAGTATTGCCGGCATCGTTGCGGTCGCAAATCTCCTAGACGAAGTGCTGATACATTGGGCACCAGCTCAAGGTAGCGGTCGAGACGAGGGAATATGGAAGCAAAGACAAGTAGATTTCTACCGACTCATGTTCAAGGAAGCAAGCACAATGTATGACCAATACAAGTACGATTCTGGAGAAGAGTAAAGAATAGAAAAGTTCAAAAAGAGAGAAGCGATCTCATTCTGAGGTAGCTTCTTTTCTATCACAGCACAGCTCCGAACAGGAGAGGGGTTTCACCGCCACATCACATTTACACAAAGCAGGAGATAACCCTACGAAAAAAGTGTATAGATAGAAATCTACTCCACTACGGTATCAAACGCTGAAAAAGACCATCGACAGCTACGAAAGTCCGCTTTAAAGCCCATAGAACCACACCAAATGCCGAAGAAGTCCAGGAAATAGCCCAGAACCAACAAAAATCTATCTATACACTTTTTTCGTAACCAATACTCAAGAGACCACAAGACGGCCCATAAAAAACAATCATATATAAGGCCATTTTTGCGCATCTTGCGCTCTCATTATTTTTTCGAAAATTTGAGCAAGTCGAATAGAAATGCCCAATTCTTCAGCAACTGCTCTCAATGGTATTCCTTGAGATAACAGTTCGAATGCAGCATTCCTGATAAGTATTGATTCGTCATTCCTTTCAATGCGCAGCTGTTGGACATCTTTAGCCTTGATTTCAGAATCTCTTTTAGATTCTGGCGTAGAAAAAGATTCATTTTTTTTCAAAAAAGAATTATTTACATCGTCATTGCCTCTGTAGCTTTGAGCCGTTCGCATTGCGATTCCAAGTTGCTCAGCAATTTGCCTTGTGGAAAACCCCTTAGCCCGAAGGTCCAGCACAGCTTCTCGATGAGGCAATAGTGGACCAAGAACCGATGAAACAGTATTTCGGCTGATACCTAATTCTGTCGATATCTGCTTGCGAGATAAACCTTGCTCAGCCAAAGTCCTAATTTTCGCATTGCGATCGTCCTTGACCACTTTCCTTGCAGCATCTCTTGAAGGGTTCGCTGACATACGCACAAAGGGAGAAGAGCCCTCGACAGGAACATAAAGCCCAGTCGCTTCCTGCTCCTGAGGTGTCATCCCAAGAAAAGAGATTATGGTTTCGTTTTTATAGCGATATCCGCCCTTCTTTGTCGAAGAACAAGTCGTCTGTTGCAATTCCCGCTCCGTCATTGGCGTTTTAAATCCAGCATTAAAGCTCAGAAGCTTGTCCCATGCCTCATCTGGTCCAAGCGAAGGCAGAAGCGAATTGTACGCAATTAGGCACATATTATTTCGAGTCTCGTTACCTACATCATTATCCCTAAGTAACCGTAGGCGGATAAGTTGGCGGAGGCGGAAAAGGGCCATTGTATGAACATTTTTAAAAATGTAAATATCAGAATCCAAATATTTTCCAGAAAATGCATCTTGCTCAGGCGGTTTCCTCTGAGAAACTTCTCTTACTTCTTCTACATTTTCCATCGCCCATTTTTTTGCCCATTCGATTCCTTTGTGAGTATCAAGACGCTCATTATGTACATGGGTCAATTCGACAGAGGTGTCCGTATTAGTGTTCATTGTTCCTGGCAAACGAAAATAACCAACAGCATTTGAGGAAGCTGCGGCATCTATCTTTATTCCTGCAAGTTCATCCGGGTACTCATCCAAAAATACTCGGAGACGCTCTACAAGTGTCTGCTGGATTTCTTTATACCACGGCAGACACTTATATGACATGGGGACGATTGCCCACCACAACTGGATACCGCGCCCCGTCATAACAATAGAATTAGGAGCAGGGAAGTCGGCATCTGAAAAAACATCCCGCCGCAGACGGAAGGCAAGTTCTTTCATAGCCTCGCTCTGTTCGCAGGAAAGGGAGAGGGGAGAGGGTGCAGACATCGCAAAGGGATTCTGCGAAAAGTTTATTATCTTCACATCTTCGGCTGCGGGGGATATTCCTTCCGGCTCTCCGACTCCATGTGCATCAATGTCGATGACGATATTGTGCAGACTAAATAGAGACTCTGCCTGACGGTGGACCCCACTGACAGAGTTGGCTGTGATGTAATAATCCCTGTTCTGACTAATGTGGGCGTCAGATAAAAACTCAGACATAGAGGCAATGGTGCCTGTGTGTAGCGGCCAAATACTCCTGCCTCCCTTTTTTCGGATGGCCAGCTGAATGCGGCCGTTAAAAGGAGACGATCCATAATGCAGCTCAAACCACTGCAACACACTGGCTGGGACATGGCGGTGAAAGCGTTGTGGCTGAACACCAAGTTTTGTTTTGTGCATTTTGCCATACCCTCCTCATCTGCTCGAAACAGCGCCTCTAGCGGCATATACTTTTTGCCATACCCTCTTGATTGCGTTTTGCCGCATGATTACATTATGTATAAACTCGGTGCATCACATTTCTTCGCTTGCAGGAAATCTTGCAAGCATGGTCACAAGGGTCGGCCGCCGCACGATTACGCTGCGTATACACTTTGTATGCTGTATTTTTTATTTGCAGGGATTCCTGCACGCAGGGATGCAAAAAACCGCTGGAATCAATAAACTCCAACGGTTACTTTATAGCATTTTTCAGTTTTCTTGTAAAATCGTGCAAACACAGACGAGACTTAATACTCGCAAACCATTGTGACGCAACAGCTTCAAGGTTCATATGTACAGTTTTTTCGTGAATTCTGTATGCACACTTTTCATGGTCGTATATACACTTTTTTCAGTCGTGTACACAGTTTCCATTGTTATATATACAGTTTTTTCGTAGGATCATCTGTACAAAAATTGAGGTCTTCTATACAGAAATCGACGTCGTGTATACAGTTTTTTCGTAGATATATCTGCCGAGGTCGCAAACGTATGTACAGTTTTTTCGTGAACACATCAAAATAATATCTAGCTAAATATGTTACAGATTCTTGAAGCCAGATAGTTACATCATCTTCACAACGCCACAAAATAATGGCATAAAACTACATGAGTGGTTCTTAGTATGTTGTGGCTATCCTTATTGTTAGCTAAATATTCCGCATGTCTCATTTGTTTGTCGCTGACAATTGCTTCTGGGAGGGGAGTAATTGTATTTCATAGGCCTTTATGACTTTCCCGACCAGACGTATTGAATATCCCTGAATATAGTTTTTTTCAATCCAGTGCGACAGAATGACCTCAACGGCATTGCGGAATCGTTTCTTTACAGTATTTCCAGCATTGAGCCCATCAATCGACTTATAAATATCATATGTCTCTATTGTTAGAGAGGATTCTCCTCTATGCATTTCGTCGATTTTCCTCAACAGAAAGGATTGCAATAAGATAATGCGCTCGGTTTTATTAAGATTAGTATCTAGTAATTCGATAGGGAAGTAGCTGATTTTGCCAATGCTTTGGGCATAGCGTGCAATAACTGGAGGTGTCAATATTTTATAGTGTGTCGTGAGTCGCTCTCCACTTCTTCTAGCAGCAACAACCATCGTTTCAAAAGCAATTAGGTGCCCTGAGTATCTTGCTTCTAGTCCATCTTTCTTTAGTTGAATTCCAACCGGAGATTCTTTCTCAGCAATATCTGTAATATCAATGGTTATTTCTGCCATATGACACTTCCGCATACTTTCTTCTACCCGAGCTATCTGCTGAGGAGTAACGGCCTGATATTCTCGTTTCCCCATCATCAATCGATAAATCATCTGCGGCGTAATGAATATATTATAGGGAATTAGCGATGTTACTGCATCAATTACTTCTCGATCAAAAGCGGTAATGCTTATGGGTTTCCCATTTACATCTGCCTCGAAGTCGGGATATTGGACCAAAAAGCGAGTATGGATAGGGAGTGGGGACGTTGGTTTTTCGTAGGTGTCATCGACAAAAACAGCTTCCAATGCTGGAGCAGTAATAATACTTTCAATGACCGCACCGCGAGTTTTTTGGATAATTTCGGGGATATCTGAAAGAAGCGAGATCTGACCATCCATTTCAATTCTTGGCACAATTTCATATTTAGTATGCTCGCTCTCATTGCTCATGGCGTTTCACCTCCTCAAATTATCACGATTAGAATACCATACTACCTATCAAAAATCAAGAGATTGAATATTAATCTCACATATCAGCAAATCTGCTTATGTAAAGCATTTAACCTTTACATTGCACAGGCCAAGACCCGTCCTTATCCCCGCAAGTCTCTTGTCGCTCTTCAAGAATATCTCTTTGATTTCAACGTATGTATAGTTTTTGACTTTACATACGTTTTATCTTTGTAAGTAATTTTGCTTTACATAAAAGTGCGCCTTTCCCTCTTTAAATCGACTGATTCGCTGTTGTACATACTTCATACCTTGTCCTCAACTTTCTATTTTCCAAAATATATTTCCTGCCTTTCCCTATTTTTGCATATAGTAGCCCAACCCCAGATTAAGGCGTTGTAAAACTAGGTTTTGAGTAGTTCCCTCTTAGCGAATCGCATTATGTGGTTCTAACTCTATTTCGAGGATTTTATTTCCTCTTAATATACAAGATTTAAACAAAAATAAAGGAGAAAGAAAAATGATTGTTGTTATTATTAGCATTATCCTCGCTGTTGCAGTATTTATCGGTTGCGGTTTTTGCCCTCGGAAGGATGGTAAAACATGGGGGCTCAACAAGATGCAGATGTTTTTTGTTCTGCCGCTGCTGCTCATTTTTGCTCAGATGTTCACTTCTGTTCCGGCCAATAATGTAGGCATTAAGTGGTCAATCTTCACAGGCACAAGTGAGCAAACACTCTCTGAAGGCACAAAGATGAAAAACATCTTCGATCAGGTCTACTTAATCTCTACAGAAATGCAATCCACCACAGTTTACGATATCACTGCACAGACTCGTGATAGCCAGTACGTTGACATCGACCTTAATATTAAGTACTTGGTTGAACCCGATTCCGCCTATAAGGTATTCCAGCAGTTCCGCACCTTAGAGAACTTTGGAAAAACACTTATTCCTGCTGTCACTCAGCGTGCAATCGAAAGTGTGACTACTCAGTTCAATGTAACTGACATTCTTGGTCCCAAACAAAACGAGGTATATGAGCTGATTGAGGGAGAGCTTGCAGTGCGTCTGGCTGAGTACAATATTCGCTTTGACTCCATTGTTCTCATTGATACTGATGCCGGTGAAGAGCTCGAAGCTGCGATTGCAGCAGAAGGTGTTGCACGACAGGCGCTTGAAACTGCACGTCAACAGCTTGAGGTCACAAGGGTCAACGCTCAGGATGTTATTGCAGAAGCAGAAGCACGACGGGAAGCTGCTGAAATTGATGCAGGAACTAAAATTATCCATGCTCAAGCTGAGAGGGATGCAAACAATATTGCTGCCGACTCTCTAACGCCGGAGATTCTGGAAAAGAAACTCATCGACAAGTGGGATGGAACTCTCCCGCTGGTTACCAATGGTGAAAACACAATGCTTGATATCAGTGGTCTTTTAGGCTGAATAGAAACGCCCCACCTTCAAGGTGGGGCGCAACTGTTGCTAAAAGCAACAAGCCAAAGGTAGGAGGCAATACGCCGTTCGCACTACTGGGCAGCTACAAGCCCCGACCCTTCTTAGCATCGTGGACAGTTGCCAATCGAGCCCGTTTCACAGCGAGACCTTGGGGCAGCTCTTAGGGAGCAATGCGTACTGATTGGTAATAGTCAGACTAACACTCCCCATCATTAAAAAGAGGGGGTTCTTGGGAACGAGAGCGGTTCTCCAAGCGACCTTATCCTTCTCTCGAAGAAGTTTGCCGCAAAGCCTAGTCGCTTCGTACCAAGACCTTAGCAAAGCTAACACATAATGTGCGGCACTTCATCAGCCCAGCCATGCTGCCACGCTTTTGCGCTTCACATGACCTGCTGCGTGCTTTCGCTTTTGCTGTTGCCGCAGAGCATTTAGCTCTTAGGCCATTGGCGGTGTCATACCAACAGGTTTACTCTTGCACCTCAGAATTTCTGAGGTGCTTTTTTTATGCGGCAAACCAGCGCAGTGTTTTATTACTTGATAGTCGAAGCCTTTCAACTTCTTGGTTATGCAGGGTTACAAATTCATTCCACTGCTTATGGCAGGATAATACATCTACTGCGGTCAAATCATCAGCGGTGTTTTGAATAAGGAATGCGCTATATAAATCCCGCTGGATAGGAATGCCATCAATGTCATTCCAGCGTTCGGATAATTGCTTTTTCGTATATGCTCCTGTGATGTGGTTGAACTGGCTAGCTTTTACAGCATAGGTATCAATTTCCTTAAGAACGAGGTTCCAATAGCCGAGCTTACGCTTTAGAATGGTCAAAAACATTGCAGGAGCGTGTTTGGCAATAGATTTGCCAAATCGCTTTTTCTTATTAATTTTGCCATTTTTCTTGTTTCGGCTTGTCCGCTTCGCTTTCTTTTGTAGGGACTGAAACCGCATGGTTTCCACCCTAATATCAGAGCCATGTGATAAAACTTCATTTGCCAGCGCCTCATGGGATTGTTTTCTCAGTGCTGCCATTTTGCGGTGAAGTCCTTTTCGTTTAGAACGCAACTTCTTGTAGCGATTAGAATAATTCCACTTGCAGCGCTTTTTCGGAACTCCATTCCTGTTGTAGTTGTCAGGGTTCATTGCTCGCTTCGACCGGTCCATAGCCCGTTCTATGCGACGCAGCTTTGCATGGTCGGTTTGTATACCTTCCGCTAGTTCTTTCATGTAGACATGGTTTTCGCCAACCACAGCGATAGTAGAGGGACCGATATCAATGCCAAGCTTGCCTTCATTGGGCAGATGCCTCGGCTCACCATTTGAATTGGTTTTAACTGGTGGCAGGCCTGCTTGCACCAGTTGCACAAAGAATCGTTCCCTGCCTCGAATCTCCCGCCGTAGAATACGAACATACTTCGTCTTATCCATTAAGGCAGCATGGGCATATTCATCATTTTCCTTAACGATTAGAGGGAGCCTTAAATCACCCCAGAAAATAAGCCCATCCCTAAAACGAACTCCCGTATTGTTGGACTTGTTTTCAATTGACATATCGTCAAAGAAACGTTTGAAATGAACCCGCTTTGCCTTGTGGTAGTGTAGCTTTTCCACAGCACGAAAGGCTCTGGTTGCAAGTTTTTGGACTTCACATATGCCAAGCTGACCTTCAAAATGACGTTTGCATTTTGAAGACCATGCATGTAAATCATACTCGGAATAGCCATACTGCCGTTCAATTTCCTTGACCCGCTTTCGGTAACCTTTCGCTTTCTTGCTAAAGACCAGAGTATGGTACTCCTTGTCTGCCAAAACAGCCCTTAGCCGCTTAAGAGCTTCGCCTAGACAGGCGTTATAGATAGCTTTTGCGACCTTGATCTTAGTGTTAATGATTTTGCGATCACGAGCTGTTGTTACAAGCTCAAATTCGATGGTGTAGGTTAAACCTGCCATGGGAAAGCTCCTTTCAATTGATATATTTTTCCATAAATATTCTTTGTATATTATATGCGAAAATGGCGCCAAAAGCTAGAGTCCTTTAAACCACTTTAAGATGGGGCAACTCCTCCCCCATGAGGGTCAAGCACACACCCTTCGTTTACGCCACCCAAGTTACTGCGACTGCACAAAATAATTCCATAGCCTCTAGCCATTGCATTATTTTGTTCCGCTCCACGTTGGCGAGCACAGCCTCTTCGTTTACGATGCCGAAGCTGTCGCATCCGCTCCGAAAAGCCGTCACACCCACTACGTTGGGCCGTTCGTCTTTTCGTCGTCTGTGCCACATCCTAGTTTTTCGCAAAAAGAAAGACCGAGCATTTTAGCTCAGTCTTTTTTCATTAGAATGGAAGCTCGGCACCCTCATTCATAAACTCATTATATCCTCCGCCAGGCGTCCAATTATTTGGCTGTTGCGAAACCGCAGCCAGAGGTGTTTGTACTTTGTCTGCATTGCCCTGAGGGGTTTCCACGTCCTTACTCTTATTGCCTACTGAATAGATGTTGGCAACCATGACCGAGGTTTTACTATGCTTTCCACCCTCGTCAACCCAAGACGATACTTGCAATCGCCCATCAATAGCAACCAACATACCCTTCTGAAAATATTTTCCAATGTAGTCTGCTGTACTACCCAAAGCACTTACATTGATGAAATCGGTTTCTTTTTCTCCGGTTTTCTTGTTTTTGTAGTCTCTCTGGCAAGCAATGGAGAAATCTGTTGCCATCATTCCTCCTGCAACTTGCCGCAGTGTAACATCCGATGTGATTCTACCCATGAGGGTCACACTATTTAACATTTGTATTACTCCTTCTATTCTCATTTTCTTTGCTCTGGTTTTCTTTACTATATGCAGAAATAGAAGCCTGTTTTTGCATACAATAGGCCAGTTCGAATTTGGAAAAGAAAAAGGAGAGACAATTATGGAAAACAAAATCATTGAAACTCAGGTAGAACTGGAGCTCACTGGCGAGCAGATCGAGCGCCTTGATGAAATGTATGGTGCGGTTCATGAGGCCATCTGCATTTTGGCGGAGAAAGACTCCGAAGAACTGCCGTATGACATCTCCATTATTGGAGACATCACCGATGCAATAATCAACGCACTCGCCAAGGATCACAATATCCATGTCCGCTACCCCGGCATCGTGACAAATGAGGATGGTTCCCAGTTCTATGAGGAATACCCCACGAAAACGGGACTTACCAAAAGCTTGGACCCCTCAGAGAATGTCTTGTTCTATGTCGAATTTGATAATGGAGATTCTAATTGTTATCAAGGAACCAGAATACCGACTTTAGAAGAAGCAAATGTCTTTTGCAAGGAACACATTGACAGCGTTGAGGATTGGAACCATGTTGTTTATGTTGGTGCAATAGACAGAGTCTCGGCAGAAGGCAGTTGGGATATGCCTGCAACGCTTGCGGATGCAAGCTGGCCCGTATTTGATCCTACCATCAAAAATTATGAGAGTGAACTTGTTGCCACTTCTGACAGCAGTCTTCCCGCAAATGGTGTGGCGCTCACCCTCTTGAAGGAGGTTCTCGGCACCATTGAGGCTCACGATTTCAGCATTTCTTCATACGAAGAAGAAGGTGTCGTCTGCGGCATAAACCTCGAAACATGGACATCTGGCGGTGTCAACATGATTCCCATGTTGGACTTCCGTGGAGGCGGCGTTGTGTTCGACCCCTACGACATTCGGGTAGAATTGGACAGCATGTATGCGGAGTTTGACGTTGACGAAGCGATTGATGACCACCGTCAAGCTGAGGACTACAGAAGCGCATTCAGCCATAAACAGTCTATTTCTGATTTCGAGGAATACAAGGAGCGCCTTAGGGAACTCCTTGCAGCAGTCAATGATGTCTTAGACCGGTACTCAGACCATGGAGATGATGTCCTCTTCAATGAGGATGACTTCACCAATCTGGGGGTGTCTTTTGACGAGATTCTGAAAGACCTTCCCGACATGACTGCGACGGCCACAGGTGACGATTCCGAGTCAACTGAACCTGAGCTCACAGAGAAGACTCTATACATCGCCACTACCTGCTTTGAGCAAAAGACTTGCATTTTAGGCATGAGGAACACATTTGATGAAGCTTTCAAGTTGATTTGTTCAGATGTGAAAAAAATCATGGGCTACCACGGAGATGAGCTCGACTCTATTATTAGGGTATGTGACGACAACGGGGATGAAGGCGGCTATGACTATGACCTGTTCTTGAACAGTGACGGCAACGGATATGTTGAGAAGTATGGAAACAGCTACAACTGGAACATTCTGGTGGAAACCATTCAGATAGACAGCAATGGCAATATTGTCACCGCCGACATGAGTGAGCAACAGAAATCATAACAACACTACGGAAACATGCGGCGCAGGGGGGAACCCCCTGCGCCGCATGTTGAAAAAGGAGAATGAAAATGAACCCAGAAATTCTAGCCAGCACATACGCTATCTTCGAGGACATGACCAACACGTTCATGTCCTTGCTGAAGGACAACCCCTCCGTGGCAAAGGCTGAACTCCACCCTGCGTTAAAGGCGATGGATGAGGCACGAGATAATCTGTGGCTAACTGCCCTAAATACTTGTTTCGCATTCTCCATGGTAGGGCTTACGCTCAAATTATTATCTTGAACTTTCGTTAAGTTGGTCCAAGTTCTACTGCTGTGACAGATTTTCCTGAGACAAAAGAAAGAACCGATGCAATGCATCGGTTCTTTTCTTATTTAGGCGCAGATTGGAAGCGCAGAGTATTTTAGTTCTGCAAGGTTCAATTGTAGCTTTTCAAACCGCTGCCGAATGGATTGTGCCGCTTCAACTGCCATCTCAATCATAATGGCATGTCGTTTAGATTCAACTGCCGCAACCCCCGTTGCCCCCGACCCCGCAAACTGATCCAGAATCGTGTCACCGGGGAAGGAGATGAATTCCATAATCTCCTGTAGCAGTGCCACAGGTTTTTCAGCCTGATGAATCCGCTCTGCCTTTTTAGGCGGCTCACAATGGAATGCTGTCGGGAACATACCTCTTGCTCCACTCATGAAATGCTCAATATTTGGCTCAGCCTTGTTCTTCTTTGCATCGGGCTGGAGATTCCGAGCCTTACCCTTTGTGAACAGGAGCACTTCTTCTGTATTCTTCGCCTTGCGGCCGGTGTTTGCCACAAACCCAGTCTTTACCCATGCAACTTTGGTGTAATACTGAAACCCTGCTTTCTCAGCCATCTTCTTGAGCTGATAGAGGTATTCGTAGTTGGATGCATTCTCCGCAGGCAAAAATTCTGCTAAGAAACAACCGTCTTTCAGCACACGAGCCTTTTCTACAAAATCCTCTCTTGTGTAACGAAAGCAGTTATACTCTGCAAATGCTCGATTTCCTCCTTTATTGGATTTCTCATCCTCCCACGGGTGGTCCGTGATAATGGCATCAATGGAGCCATCCTTCAGCATAGACAAATCCCTACCATCGCCCTCAATGAGAATGCCTTGTCCCGATTCCGCCAAGGAGCGATAGATGCCTTTTGAAATTCGCTCAAAAGAAAACCCAAGGCTTTCATAGATGCGAGCACGAATGCTTTCCTTAGGAGCATCAACTGCCTCATATGCTTCCTGCAAAGTGAAATGTGTTCCCTTGAATTTATTAATCAAATCCTGTCTTGTCCCCATTTTTTTCGTTCTCCTTTCAGACTTTGCTTACTTTATGCAAATTTTTTCGTTCTGGCGCTAAAAATTGCATATAGTAAGCCAATCCGGTTTTAGGTGCTGTAAAACTAGGTTTTGAATAGATACTCAGGCGAACCGTGTTGGCTAGCTGACGACATGGTTCTAACTTTATTTCGAGGTCATATTGCCTCTTTACATACACAATCCCCCTCGATTCAGGAAATAAAGAAAAGAAAAAAGGAGCAACTAAGAACATGAAGAAAATTACCAAAGCCCTTCTACTGTCCATTCTCTGTCTGTTCGCCATGTTCGCCACTGCCGGGGCAGCCGCTCAACAGTTCGAGGACGTTTCTCTTGATGACTGGTATTACGATGCCGTCATGGAGATTTCCTCTTACTATGCCGTTGAAGCAGGTGGGGCATTCAACCCGAACGAACATGTTTCGCAGGCTGAAGCAAATGCGTTAATCAACTGTCTTTTGGGCGAATCACTCACAATGGTCTCTACAAGCAGCCAAGCAACGCACATTCAAGTTGCTGAAGCCATTAGTGCAAACATTACAATTGACATGCCTGCCATATCTCTCCGGCGAATCAGTGTCAGCTTCAACGACGTTTCTGGCAGTGATTTGCAGTGTGTCAGCCTTTTGAGTTCAGCCGGAATTGTGAGAGGTGCAGTAGATTCTCAGAATCAAATCATGTTTTATCCCAACAATGAGATTACAAGAGCTGAGTTATATGCGATGGTAAGTCGAGCACTTGCGCTTAATTCCACTCCCTTGGTGGAAGATGTAATCTAACGGAAACCTAAAGAGCACCAGTACAGTTAAAATCGACAGAAACAAGGCTCTCACATGCGTGAGAGCCTTTCTTTTTGTCAAAAATTGAAAGTGCATACAATAACAAGCACCTGAGAGGAGGGGCAAAAATGAAGGTAAAAATTTATCTCGTATTCGCAATTTGTTTGGTACTCATGGTTGGAACAGCTTTTTCCATTGAGCCTATTTATACTGATATAAACCCTGAGCAATGGTTTTACACTGATGTTATGGAGCTATCTGAACAACTAAGGCTGTCTGGCGGAGAATTCAAATCATCTGAGTTCGTCACCCAGCAGGAAGCATCAACGCTCATTTCCACCGCATTAGGCACTAGCGTGCAAGGCGCTGATTCTGACAAGCTCGCAACAAGAGGAGAAGTCTGCTTCATAATTAGCAACACTTTTCATGAAAGAGGCAGGAGCAATGTTGCCGCACCAGTATTCAAGTATTTTTCTGACACAGAAGAAGATTGGGTCGGAGAACTTTTTGAGCTGGGGGTCCTCAGCGGCTACGGCAATGCTATTCCACTGGCGTTTCGTTCCGAACAACTCATCAGTCGCGCTGAGCTGTTTGCTTTAGTAAATCGGATTCTGAAGGTCAGCGAAGAAAAGTCGATGACTCCATATCTTTCCCAAACCAAGATGTTGGCACCAATCTACGAATGTCCAAAAGCGCCTGAAACAGTGGATGATTTTATCTTGGTTCTTCGATACATGTCAACAAACAATCTTTCCACAATTCAGATAGAGCGCTCCCCAACGACAGATATCCAAACGATTAAAGCGAACTATGCAACAGCATATTCTGGAATGTTTATGATGTACCCCGAACATTTTCTTCACTTTGGCAAAACAAGCATAGGTCTTTCCTCAACCACATTAACGATTATTATTGAACCAAGAGGAACCGAGAGCGGCTATAGTGTTGAGCAACAGACCCAAAAACAAAGCATCGGTATGATTGCCATCAATGGTGCAATTACACGGCTATTTGAGCGTGGAATTTTGAAAACAGGCGCAGATTTTAGTAATGCTCAGGTTCTTAATCTATTAATGTACCGTTCCTACTCTTATAGAGTAGGGGAGACTTCAGAACCATTGCTTCTCGACAACATAATCAAGAGTAAGGAAACCTATTGCACGGGATTTGTTGAGGTCTTGAATCTATGCTATCGTCTTTGCAATATCGAGTCATATGGTCTTACTTTGCAGCTTCTACCTACAACACACCTTGTTAATATGCAGAAAATCAATGGAGTTTGGTACTGCACTGACATCAGCTCCGCCAGTGGAATGGGTAAGCTTGACAAAGAGTATTCTGTTTATCCATATCAGGAGTACCTGCTGCTTCATCAGAAAAACCCACAAGCCGCAATGCCTTTTATCACTGATTCTGCAAAGTCATTTTTTGAGAGGCAACTTTCAGAAAAACTTTTCCACTTTATTTGATTCGGCAAGGTTTCTGCATATAGTAAGCCAATCCGGTTTTTAGGTTTCAAAAAACTAGGTTTTGAATAGATGCTCATGGCGAACTGTGTGAAGCAATTAGCTCGCATGGTTCTAACTTAATTCCGAGGTATCTTGACCTCTTCATTATTAAATACATAATTGTTCGATTTGGGAGGCCTTATGGGCAAAAGAAATGACTATATCAAATACACCTGTTGCGGGTACAAGTATGCGCCAGAAAGCTTCCGAGCATACAAGGTGCTTGTAGACAGAAGCGGATGTGGCAAACACAAATATGTTCAGATGGATTTAACTGCTGAACAGCGTTCTGCTATTGGAAATTCTTACATTTGCAAAGGGAGAAAAGCGGCATCTGACTTGGCGAAGAGATACGATCGCAAAATGATGAAAGAGCAACAGCTACTTATCACCTATGGCTTTTTAGATGCCATCAACCCTTCTCATTATCATTTCACGCAACAACTCCATTGCAAACCAAATGCACCGCTGAAGGAGCGACATGCCATCTTCAAGAAGTTTAGGGAGTACCTGATGGATGATGATAGCTATGTAGTCACTACACATCAACTAGATGCTGGTTTCGCACCTGTCAGTGCGCCCAAAAAGCTCAAACGTCCCGGTCGCAATGCAGATTTATCGAAACCTGTTGTTGTGTATCTGAAAGCAGGGTAAACCTCTAGTCTTCCCATACTAAATTGGAAAAGCTACTTGAAAAGGAGATTTTGAGATGACATTTTTGAAAGAACAGGTGCCCCACATTATCGTAGCTGCAATTATCTATGTCGTAGTAATTGCGGTCGGAACAGCATTCTTTTCTGCACCAGCCCTCGTCGGCATTGGAGTGTGCTTCCTTGTAGAGCGCTACCTGACCTGCGAAACGGTACGAACATGGTTTGCTCAACAAAAGCAAGCCTTGTCCAATCTCAGAAAAGAGAAAACAGCGGCAGCAGAATAACAGTGAGGGCCGTCTTTTTAGACGGCCTTTCTCTATAAAAAAGGGGTGAAATTTTTGTTTGATAACTCTGCATTTTTAAAGTATGTGGAACAGCAACATACACTATTTCAACAGCAGGCACTCACTGGACGAGAGATGTTGCTTGAGCAAATGGATGCCAAGAAAAAACAGCAGGTTGAACGGGCTGTGACGGAGTACGAATACCGCCAGCGACTACTCGAAGAAGCGTGGATCACGGGAAGTTGCCTAACCAACTTCATCGAGTCTGAGGATGAGGTTTTTAAGAAACTTCGTGCTTTTATGGGCGAGAAGGATTGTGAAGGGCTTTCTCCTGAGGATGTAGTACGAGCTAAAGCCGTGCTCTCTGGTAAAAAGGAGCTGGACGAACTAATGGAGCAAATGATGGCTAAAATAGATGCTCTTGATGAAAAGCAAGAACATGGTAGCCTTGAACGTTTCCATAGCGATGCAATTACGTTGCTGGAACTTTCGGTAAAACGGCTGTTACTTAGAAGAAAGCTGCTCTCCAAAACCAAATACTAAGCGCCGAGCTCTTAGGCATCATTGTCTGAGAGCTTTTCCTTTTTGCATGTCATAATGCAAGCAAAAAAGAGAGGAGACATGATTTTGATGTTTGCGCACCGCACACCCCATCCATAGCCGAAGGTTTAGGTGGGGTTACCCTTGCAAAACTGCCAGAGATGTTCAACGAATATGCTAAAACATTTCTATCCTAGCACTTCTAAATCCCCTACTAATTAATTGGTAGGGGATTTTCTTTTCTTCTTAGGGTTATTGCATATAATGACTCAATTAATTTTAGGAGGAAGAAAAATGGCGAATATGACAGAAATTGTAGCAACTCCAGGAGTCAAAATCATCAAGGATTTGATTGTGCAAATCCGTGAAGCAGACCATGCCTATTACATGAAGGATTCCCCTATCATGTCGGACAAGCAGTATGATGAGCTGTACGATACTTTAGTAAGAAAGGAGCAGGAGACCGGCATCGTCTTCGCAAATAGCCCCACTCAAACTGTCGGCGGTGGAGTGATTGATTCCCTTGTTGAGGTTACCCACAGTCGTCCTATGCTTTCTGCCGACAAAACGAAGAGCCATGCCGACATTTTGAAGTTCTGCTTGCTTGCAAAGGAAAGCCCTTGGAAGCGAATTTCTATCGCAGTGAGCTGGAAGTTGGATGGCCTCACCATTGTTTTAAAGTACGAGGGTGGAAAATTGATTCAGGCTGTGACTCGCGGCGGAGGTATTACAGGTGAAGATGTTACTCATGCAGTGAAAGCATTTACAAATGTACCCCTGACAATTCCTTATAAGGGTTCTGTGGAGGTTCGTGGTGAGGGCGTTGTGTCGTGGGAGAATTTTAACGCTATAAATGAAGCTCTTGATGGAGGAGAATCATATGCTCACCCTCGCGGACTGGCTGCCGGTTCTGTTCGACAGTTTGACCCTAAGAAAGTGGCAGAGAGAAACCTTGAATTCCTTGGCTTTGAGGTGTTTGACCCCAACTTTGCTTCCAAGCTAGAGCAATTTGCGTTTATGCAGCGCAATGGCATTGCCACAGTTCCCTATGAGATTCTTGATATCAACACCATTGAAGATGTGGACTACATTGTTGCAAAATTCAACCCTGAAAAGTTCCCTTATGCAGTTGATGGACAGATTTTCGAGTTCAACGACATCGAGTTCGGCAAGAGCTTGGGTGCAACAGGACATCATGAACGCTGCAAAATGGCTTTGAAGTGGGAAGACGAAACTTACAAAACCATTTTCCGCAGCATTGACTTTCAAACCACTCGTACTGGCATGATTAGTATGACAGCACTGTTTGATCCGGTTATGATTGGTGGTGCCAAAATCACTCGTGCCACGCTTCATAACCTCACAATCGCTCAAAAATTGGAACTCGGCACAGGTGATGAGCTTGAGGTCTATAAGGCGAACATGATTATTCCTGCTATTCATGACAACTGCACACGCAGCAATACCTACCAATTCCCCACAGTTTGCCCGTGTTGCGGGGCCACTTTGGTTGAGGAAATGCGTGAGTTGGCGACAATTTTACGCTGCACAAACATCAATTGCTCCGCAAGGAAGGTTCGCCAGTTTACCCATTTTGTATCAAAACCTGCGGCGAATATCGACGGGTTGAGTTCGTCTATGCTTGAAAAATTGCTTCAGCATGGGTTTATTCAAGCCTTTGGCGACCTGTATCGGCTGAAAGAACATCAGGACAAAATTGCATCCCTTGAGGGTTCTGGCACACGCTCTGTTGAGAAGTTGCTGATGGCCATTGAAAAGAGTCGTTCCATGCCTCTTGCAAACTTCCTTGTTTCTTTCGGCATTCCCCAGGTAGGGAAGACCGCCAGTAAGCAGATTGCAAAGAAATTCCTCACAATCGAAGCAGTGGAAGAGGCTTTAGACCAGGGCTTTGATTTCACCACCCTTGAGGACTTTGGTGAAACTATGGCTGCAAATCTCCGTATCTTCTGGAGTAATGCAGAACAAAGAGCACTTTGGAGCGATTTGCGGAGTGAATTGAATATCCAATCTGTGGCGGCCGCTGCACCCATTAAAACTTCTGCATTTACTGGGAAGACGATTGTTATCACAGGCACACTCAGCCAGTCCAGAGAAACATTTGCAAACCGGCTCACTGCAATGGGCGCAAAGGTCTCCAGTTCTATTAGCAGAAATACACACTTTCTGCTTGCTGGTGAAAACGCAGGCAGCAAACTGGAGAAAGCGAAGAATCTTGGTGTGACAGTACTTTCAGAAGCGGATTTCGAAAAGCTTGTCTCTTAGTGGATGTTCCCTCTACCTTGTGGCTAATCGCCGCAGGGTAGAGGGCTCTTGCTTGACATTAACTAGCTCTGTGGGGTATATTATTGAACGAAGGAGTACAAAAAATGATTGAACTACAAGGAAAATTTAACACTGCGAAGGTGTTTACAGACAATGTGGAAGCAGAAGCCATTGCCCAAATCATTAATCTCATGAACCAACCCTTTTCCGAAGGGAGTGTTATCCGCATTATGCCTGATACCCACGCAGGAGCAGGTTGTACAATCGGAACTACAATGACGATTGCGGAAAAGATCTGCCCAAATCTGGTAGGTGTCGATATCGGTTGTGGCATGCTAACTGTTCAGCTTAAAGAAAAAGACATTGACTTTAAAAGGTTGGATGAGGCTGTTCATAGCAATGTTCCTGCAGGTCATGATACACGGAAAACCATTCATCCACATGCAGAAAAGTTCATCAGCAACCGACTGAAAGACCTCTTGGTTTGGAAGAAGGTCAACCAATCCCGTGCTATGCTGTCTATCGGTTCATTGGGTGGTGGAAATCACTTTGTGGAACTGAACAGAGATGAAGATGGAAATATCTTCCTTGTCATCCACTCTGGAAGCAGACACCTCGGACTCGAGGTCGCAAAACACTATCAAAATGCAGCCTATGACCAAATTTGCAAGGAAGTGGCTGGCACGAATGATGGCATCAATGTTGTTGTGGCCAGACTTAAAAATGAGGGGCGGCACCAAGAGATTGCACAGACCATCAAAAAGATGAAAGCCCAGGCTCAAACCTCAGTTCCGAAAGAATTAGCTTATGCGACAGGTAGTCTATTGGATGCGTATCTACATGATATGGCAATTGCGCAGGAATTTGCATCCTTGAGTAGAACAGTTATAGCAGAGGAAGTTCTTTCTGCAATGGGTTTGCATGCAGTAAGCCAGTTCCAAACGATTCATAATTATATTGATATGGAAAGCCGCATTTTGCGCAAAGGTGCAGTGTCGGCGAGAGAAGGCGAAACGCTCCTTATTCCTATCAATATGAGAGATGGAAGCCTGTTATGTGTGGGCAAAGGAAATCCTGACTGGAATTTTTCTGCACCTCATGGTGCTGGTCGACTAATGAGCCGCTCAGCTGCAAAGTCAACCCTTTCGCTCAAGGAATACAGAAAGACCATGACTGGGATTTATTCCTCGACCGTTAACCAGAGCACGCTCGATGAAGCACCTGCGGCATACAAGCCTATGGATGAAATTATCGCTAATATTCAAGACACGGTTGAAATCAAGGCTATCTTAAAACCATTGTACAACTTTAAGGCGGCCGACTAATTAGACATCGACACACTAAGTGCTGGGAAATATTTCTCAGCACTTTCTTTGTTTTCCGCTTTTTTGCATAAAATAGCACAAGAATCTTAAAGGAGGAAAGTAGGAATGGAAAATAGCACAGAAAAACAATGGAAACTCGGCATCGATCTACATATTAACGATAATCTACTGGATGGGATTACATTTCACGAGATTATCACCGCAGTACAGCATAACTGTCCTGTTATTAAGGAGCTTACAGTAAGACATCAAGTCCTCTCTATCCTTAATGATCGAATAACAGATATGAGGTTTCTATGCGAGAATAATATGGAGGCTATTATCACAGCAGCAAAGGAAGAGCAAGCCAAAGCGTAGAGCCAGATGGTATTCAAAAGGAAAGGATATGCATAATAATGAAAAAAATTTTGAACCCCTGCATGAGCCATGATATTGGTGATAACGCACATGCGGCATTTGCAAAAGTTGAGTTCAAGGATGGGAAACTCTCTATCACTGGTGTCATTGGCCCAATGTACAACGGAAATTCCCATGGTTCATGTGGTCAATGCCATAGGGAGATCAGTGAAGGAACTCCTGTCGCTGGCTGGAATGAGGAAATGTTGGCAAAATTTTGTGAAATCTGGAAGCGGTGGCATCTGAACGATCTAAATCCATGCTGCCAGCATCAACGAGCACTTGGTTGGAATGAATTGGCTAAGAAGGAAGTTACATTGCAGCACTTTAAGCTCAAATCGGAAGTGCATAGCCTCCAAAAAGCAGCAGAACAAGCCGCATTGAATGCACTCCGAAAAGGAGACAGTTTTACGCCCACCACTGAGCAAGTGAAGTACGCAGCACTACCGTATTTTCTCGACATTTATCGGAATCTCAATGCCGAAGATGAGAAGCATTACGAGCCTTACAAATCTCTCAGTGGTCATCAAGAGACCCGAGTGCTGGGACATGTGAAGCCCGATGAACACTCTGATGGTATCTTATGTCGGCCGTGCCCTGTTTGCGGCTACAAGTATGGAACGACATGGCAAAGAGAGGAAGTCCCACAGGATGTGCTTGATTGGCTTTTTGCCCTGCCGGCTTCAAGCCGAAAACCTGCTTGGGTATAATCTGCTCTAAAAATAACATGAATGAAAAAAAGCTTTGAAAGGTGGTAAAACTAAATGGATTAAGTATATTTCTTCGAAGCATATTCTCTAATTCCACGCAAACTAAAAACTCTCAAAATGAAAGGGAAAAAAATCTTATGAAAAAAATTGTGATTTTGCTGACCGTTACACTACTCATCTGTGTGTTACTCTTTGCGAGTGCAAGTGCAGCACATGCTGATGCAAGAGCTACCAGACTGGAGGAGTTGATGGCCGAGGAATTCTTTTCTATTCCAGTAGCGTCTGACGAAAGGATGGGGAGTGCAATCATGACTACGACATCTATCCCAACTGGCTGGGTCGAATACACGCGCACAGTAGATGAACATGGAACCATGACAATAACAGTGACAGAAGGACCTAAGGGTTTTTTGCAAACTGCAATCGATTCTCCTTTTGGTGTCGCAATTAGACCTCTTGGACGGCTTATTAACAGTGTTCTGCCACTCCACTCCTGACCTACATGATGCTAATGAAGTTCTGCATAGACATAATTCATACTTAGCACCTTGGATCTGCCCATCTTGGGCAGATCCTTTTTATTCACCGAAAAATCTGCATATAGTAACTCAAAACCCTTAAGGAAAATTCAATTAAAAGGAGAAATCAAAAATGTCACACACTGAAATCGACAAACGGATGAAACGATACGAGCTCCCCACAAAGCAGTATCTCGTCCGCCGAACGCCTGTTATTATGCGGCTTGATGGTAAAGCCTTCCACACCTTCACCAAAGGTCTCTTGAAGCCTTTTGATAAAATTCTTGTGGAAAGCATGCAACTCACCATGGTTGGGCTTTGCAAGGCTATTGATGACTGTGTTTTCGGCTACACCCAGTCAGATGAAATCACGCTGGTTTTGGTTGATTACAAAACCTTGGGCTCCAATATGTGGTTTGATGGCAATATCCAAAAAATGGCTTCCTTGGCGGCATCAGAAGCAACGGCGCTCTTCAATGGATATTTCTCTGAACTCAGCAAGGAATATAGCGAGTATGTCCACAATGAGTGGCTACGAGTGCTTACAAGATATGAAGTCGAGGACATGTCGAAAAAGCCAGAGCTCTCTCAGGACTATACAAAACGGCTATTGAGCAAGTGCGGCAAAGCGAGATTCGACTGCCAAGTTTTCAATCTTCCTAAAGAGGAAGTCTGCAACAACCTCATTTGGCGACAGCAAGATGCCACTCGCAACAGTATTCAAGCTGTGGGACAGGCTCACTTTTCCAATGCACAACTCATGCACAAAAACACCTCCGACATTCAGGAAATGTTGCTTTCAGAGTGTGGCATCAATTGGAATGATTTTCCGGCACACCTAAAGCGTGGAAGCTGTTGTTATCGGGTGGATCGGCTTATCAATGAGGGTACGCCAAAGGAAACAATTCGAGGTCAGTGGAAACTCGATGAAAAGCCTCCAATCTTTACCAGGGATAGAGGTTTTGTCGAGAAGTGGATTCTGTTGTCTGCCAGCGATTTATCTTGATAATTGCAAAAAGGAGGAAAAATAATGGATAAGAAAAATTCAGAACTCACCGTGGAGCGCAAGTTCACCGTGAACACCCCTCTGGGCGAACTCGTTATCTCGGCTAAACACGAATCAGCGCTATGGAGACATCGAGCTATAGCACTAAAAAGGAGATGAAATAAATGAAATTGCTTTCTGTTCATTGTTCATGGGAACACCGGCATGGCATAGATATGTATTCTACAGCAGTCAAAACAGAAGATGAAATGAACGCATTTGTCGAACAGTGCCAAAACAGTCTTGATGAAGACATGAGAGAGGATAGTTCTTTCGATTGGAACTTCACAGAGATTGACATCCCTGTTACACAGGCAGATGTAGATGCTGAAGCTGTGGTGGGCGGCAAATCACTTAACCACCACGAAGTTTGAAGAACCAAAAAACTGAAGGAGAATAAATTTATGGAATTTAACAAGGCGAGTTTTGACCTGTTCCGCAAGGACTGCACGGAGGCGCTCCGAGCTGTTGGCGAAAAGCATGGCATCGCTATTGAGTTGGGCTCCATCAGCTATGGTGCTGATATCTTCAATGTCAAGATGGAGTGCAAAAAGACCGACACCGGTGATGTTGATGAGAAAGAGTTTCTTCGGCATTGCACTATCTATGGGTTCAAGCCTGAGCATTACCGGCAGGAGTTCTCTCTTGGAGGAAAAAAGTTCAAACTGACCGGCTTCAATCATCGCAGCCCTAAAAACTGCTGTGAGATTGTTGATGTTATTTCGGGGGATAAGTACAAGGCGAACGCCGAAACAGTTCTTAGGGCATTGGCCTTTGCTGGTGAAAAGGCGGGTGTTTAATATGAAACACATTCTTGCCGGAAAAACAAGCATCCCTTGTGACACAATGGTTGTCATCACAAAATGTGATGATGAACCTGTGCTCGTGGGCATAAAGGGGCACATCACACACCCGTTCCCGGGCCTCATATTGCCAAGCTACAAGTATATCGCAGGGCTCTTGCTCACGCCTGAGTCAATCGAACAACTTGGGCCAGTGGTTCTTACAGACAAAATCAACCTCTGTGAGGGCGATGAAGTCGAGGTGTTTAAGGATGAATCGTAATGACACCCTTGATAAACGATTCGCCTACATCTACAAGGGCGGCGGACAGCCTATCCGGGAAGCATCTGAGATGCTTCCCGGCAAAGCCCTTTAATGGACATCCACGGACGACCCAGTAACGCTCGCCCGACGACGCACAAGCTGTGTGTGGTCCTCAACCTATGAGGGCCATATCGACGGACACGAAAAGGAGTTGCAGCTCATATCTCATCTCAGAGCCTTTGGTGGCAATGAGGTTTGTATTCGTGGGCAATGGACTCTTGATATGGAGCCACCTATTTTCACACAGGACAGGGACTTCATTGAGAAATGGGTTCAACCCAACTAAACCAAAAAACAAACAAAAGGAGCGTATAACAATGACAAAAAAGACATGGAATATCCTGTCACTTATGAGATGTGCGGGATTGTTGAAGTAAAAGCAGAAACTCTGGCCGCAGCAATGGAAATAGCTGCCAATCAGCACGCTGATATCTCCCTTCCTGCTGATGCAAACTATGTTGATGGCAGTTGGGCTCTTTCGATGAATGAAGTCGAAGATATCCGCAGTTGCTTCAACGCTAATCGGAAAGATGATGGAGGAATCGTCTACTTTGAGATTGAGCTCGGAGAAGACGAGGATGAGGACGGCGAAAAGAACGTCATGTTCTGCGGTAGGGGCGTTACAATGCCCACGATTGAACAGGCTCAGGTGTTCTACCAAAAAGACTGCGAAAAATATGGTCTTCCGGTTTTCGCCATTGAATCTATTGACGAGGCGACTGCTCGCTCGGAATACGATTTTGATGAAGTAGACACATGGCCGGTCTTTGGGCTGCCTGTGGAAATAAATCAGAATGAAAACAATTGGCTGTCCTTCTTCGAGATGGAGCTCCGCAACAACAAAGACAACGATATCGACTTCATCTGCGGCAAAGGCATTCGCATCCCATCCGTTGAGGAGGCAAACGAGTTCTATGTGGAGGACTGCAAGGATTCGGGTGAGGCAGTGCGTATCATTACTGTAAATCCCATTCCTGAGGCGGAAGCCCATGACCTCTACAGCTCCCGCAGCGAGCACAAACGACCTGTTTTTGGTCTTCCTCGTAATCTTGAAACCCCTCGTGGCAATCTCGAAATTTCAGCTTGGTTTGACACACAGGAAGAAGCGAAAAAGGAAGGCTATAGCATCTACTTCACGCATGAGGAGTTTGATGTCTATACAAGTCACCCCATCCCTGAGAAGCCGCACCACACGCTCTTTGCGCTGGTGCCAAGAGGCAAATAAACTTCACTATATTTCTTAGAGGTAGCCATTAGGCTACCTCTTTTTATCTCGAGCTTGTGAGGTTTTCGCATATAGTAACTAAATTTAAGGAAAAGGAGAAGAAAAAATGGGATATATTTTTGCCTTTGATGGTACAGATGGTTCCGGCAAAGAATCTCAAGCCAAAGCGCTTGAAGAAAACCTGCGAGCCCGAGGATTTCATGTAAGACGCCTTTCTTTCCCCATGTATGCAAAGCCGTCTTCCGACTTAGCACAGGCATATTTACAGGGAAAGTTCGGAACTGACCCCAACTCAGTCAGTCCTTACGCTGCAAGCACGCTCTATGCCGTTGATCGCTTCGCAACACTCAAAACAGACTGGGAGAAGGACTATAGCAACCCGAACACCATCCTCATCATGGACCGCTATACAGGAAGCAATGCAATTCACCAAGGCGCAAAGATGGCAACACTAGCTGAGCGCAGGGCTTTCTTTGCATGGCTCGATAATTTTGAGCATGACCTCATGGGAATTCCTCGCCCAAATGTTGTTGCATATCTGGATGTGCTCATCAGCACCACTGCTCAGCTAATGCAGGAGCGAGTAAACAAATTCACACTCAAAAGTGAAAAAGACATTCATGAGCGGAACCAGAGTTACCTGCAAAAGAGCCGTGAAACAGGTCTACAGGCAGTGGACTATTTCGATAACTGGCATAAAATTACATGCGTGACAGAAGACGGCACCATGAGAACCATTGAGGACATCGCTACATCCGTGTTGGAGCTGTTTGATACAACCTATCAGGAGGGACAGGCATGACAGGGAAGACACACATGCTTGGCGGAGCAGCCGCAGGGGTTTTTGCTTCTGTCTATTTTCAACTTCCGTTTGAAGCAGCTTTAGCAACAACTGCAATCTCCACATTGGGTAGCCTTGTCCCTGATATCGACCATAAGAACAGCAAGATTTCGAACGCCGCAAAGCCTGTAGGCACAGTTATCAGCACATTATTCGGGCATCGAGGGCTGTTTCATTTCTGGCTTTTCTACTTGGGGTTCGGAATCGCAGGAATTATTGCCTTTCCCCAGTACATCATCTATATCTGCGCTTTGGTGATGGGAATTGGAACTCATCTGCTCTTGGATGCCCAAAATCCTATGGGAATCCCACTATTTTACCCATTTAGCAAAAAAAGAATCCGCATGCTTAAAATCAAAACAGGTTCTAAAGCCGAGTCATTGCTTACCATGGGGTTAGGTATAGCAGTTTTTGTTGGCACATATCTCTGGTTTGTAAACTAATTTTGCATATATTAACTCAATCTTAAAATAGGAGGAATAAATACATGGCAAAGGAAGAAAGAAAGCAAAATCCTGCACAAGTATTGCGTGGAGACGGTAAAAACGTCTTTTTCGAAGTAATGGCAACCGCTCTACCCATTGGCAAGGTCTGCATCAACTTTCGTGGTTACGGCAGCAATTTTGTAACCACTAATAGTGTTGACTTCTACTTCGACGTGCTACAAGCAGCCGCTCTTGGTAGCCAGATTGTCAATGGACAGATGCAGGAAAAGCTCAAGAAATCATTGGAGGAGGCAAACGGCGGTTATGGCAAGATGGTCTACCAGAAATTTGGTGGCTTATCTGCGGCTATGGCTAAGAGGCAGGACGGAAAAGCATTTTCTCGTCAGTTTAGGATTGAACCCTCAACTGCAAAGGGCAATGTCTGTTGCCTGATTGCTGAAAGCGGCGCAGGAAAGGAAGCAGAAAGCGGGCTAATTGCTCCTGACTACAAAAAAGCGGAGAACTTTGTCCGAATCCCTATCAGCGAAGAAATGTTCTTTTCCCTTGGCGAAGTGCTTATCTCACTGAAAGAGATCTACATGGCAGCTAAATTCGGCACCTTGGTGCAAAATGAGATTGCCGAAAAAGTAATTCGAGACAAAACTGATTTTGACACATTTATGGCTGGAAGAAAGCAGGAGAGAGATGCAAAGCCTACTCAAGTGGCTCCCGCAAAGAAAACTTCGGAATCCGCAGCCGTGGGTGTCAAAGCTCCCTCCGCACCTACACAAGCCGCAAATCCTGCGGCAGTCGGCGTGAAAAAGAGCGCCGTTTCTGCTCCGGTTGGCGTAAAAAGCGCAGCAGAACCCGCGGCAATCGGGGCTAAGCCTGCAACGGCATCAACTCCTGTGAGAGGAAAACCTGCTCCGGTTGGAACAAAGCCTCCCGCTGTGGGCGTAAAGCCTGCTCCGGTCGGCACAAAGCCTACCCCTATGGGTGTGAAACCTGCACCAGTTGGGGTGATAGCGGCTCCATCTAAGGACGTGGATGAATTGCCGTTTTCTGAGGACGACACGAATTAACACAACAGGGGCCCTCCGCAGAGGGCCCTCCCTTTGAGGAAAAAAAAGAAAAGAAAGGTGAGGTCATGGAAAAAGAACTATTAAAAAAGCTTGGCACTGCGGACAATCGCATCAATGGCTGTGAGGCATGTCCATTTTATCAGCACCTCACAAAAAAGAGGACTTCAGAAGATATTCGAAAGTGTTGCTCTTACATTCTGATTACTGGGAAAATGCGTGGTTGCCCCCCGGCAGAATGCAATCTAAAGCACAGGGAAACGGAGTTTCAAAATTACCGCTAAAGGAGGTGGACGTGAGTGCCAACAATAAGAGACGTTTTTGAGTTAGCAGATGGGTTAGACACCCTTTCAATTGCAGAGGGATACTTGAATATCCATATTGAGCGCAGAGAAGGGTACAATGCACTTGCGTACTGCCCTTGTCCCGGTCACAGCCACGACCATAACCTTGGAAATTTCAAGATTCATGCAGTTTCTGGTTTATGGAAGTGTTGGTCATGTTCTTGTGGAGGGCACTCTCCCGTATCTCTCGTTGCAACAGTGAGAAATATTACGCCAAAACAAGCAGCTCTCGATTTATGTCATGCTTACGGGCTAATCACTCGCTCTGACTATGAGGCACTGGGGGGCTTAGGGCGAGAAATTCAGGTGCGGAACTATGCTCCAAAGCGAATGGAAGAGCCTGTTTGTTGTAGAATTGCCTCTCCTAAAAGATTGGACGCTGTCTACAGGGCATTTGCAAAGGCTTGTTTTCCAATTGGAAACGAACGTAGAATAACCCTCATGAAAGAACGCAACCTTTCAGAAGAGGATATGCAGTATTTCATCAGCATGCCATGGGCAACAAGAGGTTTTATGCAGCGCCTTGAAGCATCGCTGAGGGATGCTGGCTATACAGCACCTCTTAGAGAAATTCTTGAGGGTATCCCGGGCTTCTACTGGGATGAGAAATGCGGATGCAATAGTTTTACATTTTGCGCAGATGATTTGGGCATTTTGATTTCAAATAGCGAAGGACAGATTGTCAGAATCCAAATTCGACGTAATTATGTCGAAAAAGGTGGCGCACGATATATCTGGTTTTCATCCGCTCATGCGCATAGTGAAAACGAGCAGGGTAAGCGGTTTGGGACAAAATCTCCCACTGTCGCTGATATCACCCCACCAGCAAGTGGTGTAAAGCAAAAAAATGCTATTGCCATCACTGAAGGTAAGTTCAAGGCACTTGCGCTTGCGAAAGCTGGCTATTGGGGCATAAGTATACAGGGGACAAGCAGTTGGAAAACAGCAATACCTCTGGCGGAGCAGATAAAGAAGAAGCATGACATTGAGACTGCTGTTGTTTGTTTTGATGCTGATATGCACACAAACGAGGGCGTCAAAAAGGCTGCTAAGCTTACATATATCAAGCTTGAGCAACATGGATTTAACACTTCACTATTACTCTGGCCTTTGTTTTTAGGAAAAGGCTATGACGACCTTGTGAAAAGCGGACATGAAAAAGCAGCAAAGGCTTATTCGCTGAAAGAGTATTGGGGGAAATAATTTCCCTCAATCTTTTTTGTCTGTAGATTTTTTGCATATAATACCGCAGCATCGAATTTGGTGACTACATAATTTAAAAGGAGAAATGAAAGAATGAGTAAGCAGCAGAATGAGCAAAAGACACGATACACGGCCGCAGAGGTTGGCCAGAGACTGGGTAGGAATGGTGAGGTGTCTTTTTATGGCTTTCACGTCGAGGGCAATGTAACCCGAGACCCTATTCTGTTTCCGGCCAAGGATGGTAAGAAGGCATTCGCATCCACCGGCATCGGTATTTCCGGCAGTCCTTTCCGGCTGTATAATATGGCCACCGGTGCGCACGAGAAGGATATGGAGTATGAGGATGAAAACGGCTTCATTGACATCAGAGTGTTCGGCAATCAGGCCGAAGCTTTCACAAATGCCGTTAAGAAGGGCATGAAAATTGTGGTGGCCGGCACCATGTCGCTGCGTTCCTATACCCCCGAAGGTAAGGACGAACAAATCAGCGTCCAGATTGCTGTTGACAGCTTCAGTGTGCTTGCCAGCTCAAAGGGAAAAGGTAAGGCAACCGCTTTCTTCCAGCCTGTGACAAAGCAGTTTGTGAAGGCAAGCACTGGCGAAATTGGCACTGCGGCAACAGCCTGTCTGCTTTCTGGCGAAGTTGTTGGGGTAAGAGAGCTGAAGAATGTGGACACCAACCCGATCCTCGCTTTCGGTCTGAAGACTGAGCTGCTGAATGACAAGATCTTTGACCTTGTTTCTGGCACGTACAGCAAGGAAAATGAAGCGGGCTATGATGCTCAGAAGAACATTGTGAATTGCAGTGTCTTTGGTGAGCAGGCAGTTCGCCTTGCAAAGCTTCTGAAGCGTGGCATGGTGGTTGCAGCTACCGGCGCAGTCACAAAGGATGACTATGGCGTCAAGCTCCGTCCCTCCCAGCTGTCAGTCGTTGATTATAAGGATGACGCACAGGCAACTGGCACTACTGAGTCGCAGGCTCAGGGTGAAGAAGAGTTGGGCGAGGATGAACTCCCCCTGTAAGCTCTTCTTACACCAAATACTCCTCCCACTTTGGGAGCCCACAAAACTCCTCCCTGGAAGGGAGGAGTTTTTGCATACAATAGTTCAACCAAGATGCTTGGAATTAGAAAACAGGAGGATAGAATGCTTGGCAACGTGGGAGAAATTAAACGAGGAGATATTTTCTATGCAGACTTAGGTGTGCCACTGGGATGCGAGCAAGGAGGGAAACGACCTGTAATCGTTGTTCAAAACAATGTGGGAAATAAACATGCTCCTACAGTTATGATCGCCCCTCTAACCACGAGGAAAAAAAATCTGCTGCCGACACACATTGAAATTGAGGAAAGTCAACTCACAGGAGTCAGAGTTCCCAGCATTGTGTTGCTCGAACAAGTCAGAACGATTGATAAGCAGCGAATGAGAAACCGAATGGGTGTTGTTCCGCCCGATACCTTGGAGCAAATCAATAAAGCTCTCAAAGTGAGCTTTGAACTTTTGTAAAACAAACAGATAGGAGAAAATATTATGAGTACAGTTACATATTTGCAGCATTTGGAGGTCGTCATCAGCAATCTCAAGAAGAGTTTGGCGGCATGCGTGATCAGAGATGAAAAGAAAGAGTTGGAGGCGGATCTTCGCTTTTATCAGCGGGAGCGTCAGAGCCTTGGTGGCATTCGTGTAGCCGCCTAACCTACGCTAAAAAGGGTGCTGTGTACACAGCACCCTATCAATTTAACTTGGATGTGAAAAAAATGTTTCAACCGCAAAAAGCAAATTATCAGAAATTACTGCAGTATCGAGCTGAGAAAGGTTACAGCTTCACGGTTTTCGGAGATGCCTTTGGGACCCACAGAAAAGATGATGCCAGTTCATTGCTACACGCAGCTTTTCAAGCCTTGTTCATGGATGAGAATAATGAGGACTTAGCGATTATTGTTCTTTGCCTCAAAGTGGCGGGAAGAAAGGCCGTCCTCAAAGCAAGTAGGGAAGAGTTCTACCTACTGGCTCAGGTCAATGGTGAAAGCTGTTCTCTGGGAAAGTGGCAGGGAGCATGGGTGTTAGAGGGCTTTTCCATAGATGATATGGAATATACCATCAATCTGTTGCTTCAGCGAGAGACCTCCCACTGAAAAGGTGGGAGGTCTCTTTATTGTCTAAATCATTCATGAGAACATTGCAGCAAAGGTTTCTCAATACCTTTTAGTCAACCGCCATTAAAAATGCCTTCAACATATCTTCTGCATAGGGTCTTTTGTCGGGGCGGGATGAATTAAGCATTCTTACCAAAGGCTCGGCCTCATTTTCGGGTGTTTCACCAAATAAAATGTAATCGGTTGAAAGCTTTAAAATATTCGACAATTTCACGAGCGTTTGGAGGGACATTCCTTTTGCTCCAATTTCAATATCTCTACAAAAATTTACAGAAACTGATAATTTCTCGGCAACAGCATCTCGCGTATACCCGAGAAACTCTCGTTGCTGTCGCAATCTATTGCCAATGGCCTTATAATCTAGCTCATTCACTTGAAGCACCTCCTCTAAACAGCATTTTACATCTGTCAGTTGGTTTTAAACAGCAACAGAAAGGCTTGACCTTTGTCTCCTTTCAAGGTATAATTGTTTAAACTTGTAGGCTACAATAAGCCAATTACAGCCGAAAGGCTGTTTTTATTGGGCAGATATTTCTAATACTAATAACATTTTGAGAACAGATTTTCATCAAATGTTTAGGCAAAGAAATCCAGAAGGAGCTGAAAATTTGGAATATATCTATAGCGGCGTCAGTTTACAAAATAAGCGCTCATCGAATATGGATAGTCTCATCCTAAAAACCAAGTACATAGATAAAATGTCAGCTTTGCTGGCAGTTGTGTGCGATGGCGTTGGAAGCTTATCAGAAGGGGCATTCGCTTCTGCCATAGCAGCAAGAACACTTAGCGCATGGTTTGATGCAATTGACAGCACTCAGCGCATTGGGTTGAAGATGCGGGACACTATACTGCAAATTAACACAGAAATAACAATTCGGGCACAGGAGCAAAACATTCAAACTGCGTCAACCTTATCGGCTCTGCTGTTTGTGGAGAATATGTACTACATTGTCCATGTAGGAGATAGTCGTATCTATTGCCATGATGGTGGAAATCTTTTCTCGCTGACTAATGATGATGTTACCGAGCAGGGGAAACTAGCTGCTTATATTGGACAAGGTGAAAGCATGGCTCTTCAATATACAGAAGGAGCAGCAGAAGGGAAAACATTTCTAATCTGCTCTGACGGTCTATATAAGCGTATGGACAATCAAGAGTTGGTTACAAGAATCAAGGCAGACAATATGCGTGTGGTGAAAGAATCCGTACTGGCTCTAACAGAATATGTGATTGGCAAAGGCGAGCAAGACAACATCACTATTGCGGTAATGAAAATGAAAAATTGAGGTGCGCATCATGAAGATTAAGCTAATTATCGCTTCTGGAGATCAGGATTATGGAGAACACCTTTCCCGCATTCTCTCTGACAAATACGCTGATGTTTTTGAGGTAAGTATCTGCTCCACACTCGAAAGGTTAAACGAACTTCTAAAGAACAATCGTTATGAAGTAGCTCTTCTGGAAGCAGATTTTTTAGGTGCAACCGACTTAGCCTCAGTGCGTTTATCTCTCTTTTTATACAGTGACGCCATCCATATCATACAAGAGCATGAATTCTTAAGGAAAATCAAGAAATATCAACGAATCTCTGCCATGGTTGGAGCCATACTAGAGAACTATTCCGAATTTAGCTCTGGCATGGTCAGCTTTGATGCAAACCGTGCTTCTGTCACTGCGGTATGGTCTCCTGCTGGCGGCACAGGCAAAACGACAGTTGCACTTGCCTATGCAACGCGTAAGGTTGCAGATGGGAAACATGCGACATACTTATGTCTTGAGAACTTCTCCAGTGTGTCTACCTATTTCCCCGAGAGTGGGAAGAGTATCAGCACAGTATTTGAGAAGCTGGAGGCGGATGTTCCAATGCTTCTCATGGGGATTCGTCAGCAGGACAGCGGTTCTGGGATTACATATTTCTGTACACCAAAAAATTATGATGATATAAACGTTTTGACCACTGATGACCTCAATGTGCTCGTTTCTGCGTGTGGCAGGAACACAGACGAAGTTATCATTGACCTTTCTAGCCAATGCGACGAGAAAACATGGGCAATTTTCGAACTTGCAGATACTGTGTTAATTGTTCACGATTCATCCGTCACATCACAGGCAAAGTTGAAGCAATTTATGATCCAGCATAATATTGCGCAAAAAGTCGAAGGGAAAATTGTTTTAATAGGAAACAAGGGTGCAAAACGCCCACAGGTGGGTATCCAACGTTTTATACATTTGCCCCTTGTTCAATCGGGTGATGCTGTCTCTGTGTACAAGTCGCTTTCAGGCAATGCGTTTGAATGGTAGGTGTATGTGATGACAGAACAAATGCGAAATGAGCTAATTTCCCAATTAAAGGCTGAGGTCCAAAATCATGCTGACCTAACTAACATGAATGATGAGCAGTTAAGGGCTGTAGCAACAACGGTGCTTGAGGATAAACTTGAGTGGGCTCGCACGCAAAGTCAAGAAGCTTATCAGCAGATTTCAGCATTGAATTTTCGAGAAAAAAGATTTATAACAGACGCTGTTTTTGAATCTATTCGAGGTCTAGGTGTTCTTGGGCAAATTATCAATGACCCTGATATCACAGAGGTTATGATTAATGGATACAAAGATATTTTTGTAGAAAAATCAGGCACGCTATTTAAGCTTGATAGTCAGTTCGAGAGTCGCAAGGAACTGGTGACAATTATCACGAAATTCGTTTCTAGGGCCGGACGTGCTGTCAATGAAAGCGAGCCAATCGTCGATACTCGCTTAGAAGATGGGTCTCGAGTCAATGTGGTTATGCCGCCCGTGGCGCTTAATGGTCCCATTGTTACCATTCGCCGTTTTCCGAAAGAAGCAATGACGGTGGAAAAGCTGATTAGTTATGGTTCCATTACCCCTGAAGTAGCTGATGTTTTGGAATTGCTTGTTTCTTCAAAGCACAACATTTTTGTCAGTGGCGGCACTGGTAGTGGAAAGACGACTTTTTTGAATGCCTTGTCTAATTTCATTCCGAGAGATGAGCGAATCATCACCATCGAAGACTCTGCTGAACTGCAAATAAGAAACATAGATAATATCGTGCGCCTTGAAACAAAAAACGCAGGCCCTGACGGTACTGGCGCAATTACAATACGTGATTTGATTAAGTCTGCACTGCGTATGCGTCCAGAACGAGTGGTAGTTGGAGAAGTACGTGGCGCAGAGGCTCTTGATATGTTACAAGCCATGAACACCGGCCATGATGGGTCTCTCTCCACGGGTCATGCAAACTCGACATTTGACATGTTAAGCCGATTGGAAACTATGGTGCTACAGGGTGCAGATGGATTGCCCTTAGAAGCGATTCGTCAACAAATTTCTTCTGCGGTAGATATAATCATTCATCTTTCCCGTTTGCGAGATAAAAGTCGTAAGACAATGGAGATCGTCGAGATTTTAGGTTATGACGCTGAAAAGAGGCAAATCATTACAAATTCGCTTTATGAGTTTCAGGAGTTCAACGAAAGCAGTAAAAACAAAGTGGTTGGGCAGCTCATACGAACCAAAAACCCTATGAAGAATACGCAAAAGCTCGAACAGGCGGGAATCAGTAGGGTGATTTAAGGGGGACCAATGATGTCAAATATATTTGCGCCCACAACTGCCACAGAAGGGCAGCAGGGGAGGCCTGAAAGAAAAAGTATACAAATCCCTGATTATACAATAAGTCCCTCTGGCGTGCTTGACCATATTGCTGCCTTTTTCGTAGGCTTTGCCGCAGGGTTTGCTGTGCTATTTATTTTTTATAAGATTATTGTTTTAGCGCTTATTGGTGGCATCGTTGTTGGTGTTATGAATATTTTTCTGGCAGCGCAGGGAGCAGTTGCAAAGCGCAAAATAAAGTTGCGAATTCAGTTCTTTGATTTTTTAGAAGCTATGTCTGTGTCAATGCGAGCAGGCAACCCGCCGCTCAAAGCTATGGAAAGCGCAAGAGAGGATTTATCACTAATCTACTCAGACAGTAGCGATATTATTGTAGAGCTGGATATTGCCATATCTCGATTCAATAATGCCGTTTCTCTTTCCGAAGTATTTAGCGACTTAGCGGAGCGGAGTGGATTAGAGGATATTGCAAGCTTTGCATCGATTTACGCCACAATTGAGGGAAAATCAAGTAGAGCTGATGAAATAGTTCGTGAGACACAGCAAATCATCGCTGACAAGATGGAAATCGAAATGGAAATTGACACCATGATGACAGCGGCAAAGTCTGAAGTGAACATCATGCTGTTTATGCCGCTTGTAATTCTCGGCGTAATTGGTTACGCAGGGGCAGGCTTTATGGATGCAATTTACACTACAACCATGGGGCGCATTGTTTCCACCGGAGGTTTCATTATGTTCATCATTAGCTTTATCATGGCACGAAAATTTTCCGACATTAAGTTATAGGGGGAACAAGGTATGCTGATTATTGTTTTAATTCCTGCGACATTGATAATAGCATTTTGGCTCCTTTTACTTAATCAGGCATCACAAGAAGATTGGGTTTCGGCGGCTTACAATAGGGTGTTGGATAACTTGTTTGCAATTGAGAAAAAACGTGGTGAGGATGCGAAAAAGCAGGAACGTCTGAACCAATATCATGGCGCTATGGCTATCGTAATGCGCCTTTTTCTGAGAGGAAATTCAGAAAAAGAAATTGCAAAATTAGAAAACCAAAATGAACGGCTTCAAGGAGGGAATTTGAAGGACTTATCTGTGTTCTCTCTCCCAGGTTATGTTTTAATACGTAAGAATGAATCCATCGGACGTGGCGGCATACATAAGATAATTCTTTCAAAGACGCTTGAACTATATGGAAGAAAGCACGCAGCGAATAAAACAAAGCAGCTGTTAGCAAAACTGATTTCTTATGCAATGATCGGTGCCGCCATGACGCTGGTGTTGGGAGCATTGCTTCTGGGATTCGGCAACAGCACAGCTGGCATTGGTATTCTGGTTATCGGAACAGCCCTTGTACTGGTGCTAGTCTATGCTATGTATGACGAAATCAATGACCAAGCGACTAAGCGGCGGGGGGCCATTGCACAGCAGTTTCCTAATATGGTGTCTAAGCTCGCACTGCTTGTTAGTTCTGGTATGATTATGGATCGGGCATGGAAAGAAACGGCATATAGTCAAGAGGCTGAACTCTATTGCGAAATGCAGAAAACATCAGAGGAACTCGATAACCTCGTGAGTCCTGAGGCAGCCTACGAGAACTTTATCAACCGCTGTAACACAAAGGAAACAGCCAAGCTCGCTTCTGCGATTATTCAAAATCTCTCTAAGGGTAATGCCGAAATTGGCATTCTCCTGAAAGAGATGGCGAAAGAGGCATGGCTTGAGCGTCGACATACAGCGAAACGAGATTCAGAGAAGGCAAATGGCAAATTAATGATTCCAACTATGCTCCTCTTTCTTGCAATCCTCGTTATGATTATGGTGCCTGTTGCTATGAACTTTTCGACATTATAGCAATATGTATAATCTCGAGAGAAAGGAGGAGTTATTCATGTGGCAGAAAATCTCAATGCTTCCCTTGAGAGCATATCTCGCAGCAGCAGGGCTTGCGCAAGAATTGAAAAGCGATGAACGCGGTCTTTCCGGAGTGGTCGTTGCGGTTCTGTTAATTCTCGTTGCCGTTTTGGCAGTAACAGCTATTTGGGGTGTTCTTGATGACTGGCTGGCTGATTTGTGGGAACGTATCACTGGGACAGAAATTAAGAGTAGTACAATTAGCTGAGTAAGGAGATGGTCGTTTTGACTAAGTGGAACCGTTTAATAAAGGATACCAGTGGCGATGCGATTGTCGAAGCGACCATCCTCTTTCCCATTATGATTATGATTTTTGCGGCTCTTGTGATGCTGGCTATGTATTTACCTCAGCGGACAATATTACAGGAGGCTGCCCAATTCACTGCTGTTGCTCTTGCGACAGAAAGTAGTGATATATATGTTGCTTTCGACAACGAAGGCAATGGAATTGTAAAAGAAAACCACGAAAATGTTTATGCCGCTGCTCTAAGTGGCATACTCGGCAAAGGCTTAAATGTTAGCGATAAAGCGCTTAATATTGCAAGCTATATTGCAGGCCGGGGGTTTGTAGAAGCACGAGGCGATATGCGCATTGAACTTATTACCACAAATTACGTTGTCTACCAAGAAATCACGGTCAGGCTCTATCAGACGATACCAATGCCTGTTGATTTGTCGTTTATCGGTTTCCCAGCAGAGCTTGAGCTTGTGCAAGAGGCCAGTGCAGTTGTACAAAACGGCGATGAATTTATACGCAATATTGACATCGCCAGTGATATGCTGGACTGGGTCAATAGTAGATTCGGCATCAGCAATTCTCTAAAAGAATCAGGAGCACTTGAAAAGATAGGCGAGGTCACAAAATTCTTTGGATTTGGAGTGTAGGAGATATATGCGAAAATTTTTCCGCAATACAAGAGGAGCAGTAACTGTATTTGTCACATTGCTCTTGATTCCTGCCATCCTAATCAGCGGAACAGGGGTTGACCTCGCACGTATTTATGCAGCACGTAGCATGACTCATGATGCCAATCAACTGGCGGCGAACGCTGTTTTGACGAATTATGATGCGATGTTGCAAAATCTGTACGGGCTTTATGCTGTTGTGATTGAAGATGATAATTTGACCACTATGGTTGATACATATGTGAGAGCTACTCTGTTTGGCGAAGAGGTAACAGACGCCCAATTGGGCGAATTTCGTCTGTTTGGGGGGCAAGAGAGTATATTGGCTTCAGTCAACCCTTCTGTCCCCCTGAGTAATGTAGAAATTTTGCGCCGTCAGATTGAAGAATATGCAAAGTGGCGTGTGCCAGTTGCTATTGTGAAGGATATTTTTGAGCGACTTGAAGAAAACGAAGAGTTCAAACAAATGGAGCATAACAGTGCAGCCATGATGCAAAAATTAGTCGTAGACGAAAAACTAGCCATTGTATTGGAAAAATTCCGAGAAGTGCGGAAAGCGGTGGACGAATTGGCTAAAGGGTTTGATAGGGATGTTAGAGCATTATATAGCGCTGCTGGAACACTTACAGAACAGATTCGTTTTCAGCTAAGGGTCATGTTAAATGTTAGAAAAGATTATGAAAAGGCCTTTAACAACTATGAAGATGATAAGCTTGAAGATGTTGAAGCTCATTATGATGCGATTTCTGAAAATATTCAGGCTTGCGTTAATGGAGGCGATATTTGTGAAGGCTGGATTCCTGCAACAATTGACATGAGTGGGAATGATGTTCCAGGGAGATGGGGGACAACTATAAAAATCTTTAGCCTTGGGTTGTATGAAATCGCAGAAATTGAGGCTCCCAAACTGCGAAAAACCTATGAGTCCGAGTTGGAGCGACTAATGACTCTCTGCAAAGAAGCTGATGCAGCAAAAGAAGAATTAAGAATTCAAATTGAAAGCCTTGAAAGTCAGTTAAATAGTGGGAAGTGCAACCCCAATCTTTCGCAAAATATGGGAGAAGAGATAGAAAAATACAAAGAACTCCTACAGTATAACTTTACAGAATTGGGACTAATCATGAAAAATGGAACTGAACGTAATAGGGGGGCGCAAGAATTTATTGACATCATGTTCAATCGCTTAGAAGGCATTGAAGGATACGGCGAGTCAGAGACTGTGTCTGGAGCAACTTTAATAGACTTCGCTGGTCTCCGAGACCTTTCTCATAGAGAAGGCTTTCAGGTTGGACTGAATTGTCCCCGCCCCTTAGAACCAGTGAAAGATCGCCTGACAGAAGCCGTAAATAATATTTTTTCTTCTTTCACATTTAGGGAGTTCCCTAAATTCCAAAGCTATAGCAGCACCCACAAGGCCTGCTATGACCTTCTTGACAATTTCGAACTAATTGATTTAAAGGAAGAAGGAGAGAAACTTGAGAAAGAAGAAGAAGAAGGAAAAGCGAACATCATTAATGCTTTCAGTGCGGTGAAACAAATATGGGATGATTTCAAAGATAATGATGCATCCCCTGGTGCCAATGGCTACATCTACTTAGGAGAAGGATTTTCTCCATTTTCTTCGCAGGGAGGCAGTCAAGATGACAGCTTTGAATTTGGCAGCGGCGATGATGGCATTCGCGCAACACTAGAAAATGCAGTTGGATTAGTAAGTAAAAATAATAACATAGCAGCAATGATGGGCAATGTTGTTGCAAAAGCGGGAGATCGCATTTTGTTAGTAGGCTACGCCAATGAAATGTTCAGCAATTGGACAAGTCCAAAGGAGGGAGGAACCGAGCGCCTTTCCCTGACCGGAAATCCTATTGATGTGATGCATAACTACTATTACCGCTCTGAATTAGAATACCTCATCCATGGTAATATAAAAGCATCAGAAAATCTCTCTAAGGCGAGAAACACGATTCTTCTGTTTCGCTTTGTGGCAAACTATGCGTCCACTTATATCCTGTCAGATGTTAATGGGCAAATTATTGCATGTGCATCTGCGGTTAGCGCAGTTCCATTTGCCGGACCTGCTCTTAGCTTTTTGGTTCGGCCCTTGTTCGCCCTAGCGGAGAGCGTAATAGATGTTTCTTTGCTCCGCAATGGGCAGAGAGTGCCTCTACTGAAGACTCAGTTTAATCAGTGGAAATTTTCTTTAGTCGGCCTAACTGTTGAAAGTCTAAAAGGTCTAACCAAAGGGGCTGGAAGCACAAAGTTAACAGACCTGTATTATACGGATTACTTGACCATTTTCCTTTTAACCACAAACCCTGATACACTCGCAACTCGCATAGGAAAACTAATTGAATTGAACATAACTACCGTGAAAGAAAGTATTGTTCAAAATAACCCTAATACTCGTGATAAGGATGAACGGTTGTTGGCGGCTGCATTTATTGAACCTTTCAGGTTATCAGAAACATGCACTACCTTCACTGTCACTACTGAAACAGAAGTGCGATTTATGTTCCTCTCAATGCCCTTCGCTCAACAAGGTATTGGTGGTATTATTCCGCCAAAAACTTTTGCAGTTACGGCAACAGATTACAGGGGGTATTGATGTGAGCAAGGATGAAAAAGGTTATATTGTAGTAGAAACCATTGGTTCATTCATGCTGTTCACACTCCTGATGATCAGCATTCTGAGCCTCATCAATATTGTTACGATTCAAACTCGTGTCCATTATGCGCTGACACAGACGGCAAACGAGCTGTCTATGTACAGCTATGTCCTCGATGCATTGGGGTTAAGTGATGAAATAAAAGCACTACATAAAACAAGTATAGCCCTCCAAGGAGATATTGATCAGATAATCGAGGATTTGGACACAATACAAACTGGGACGACTTCGCTGATAGGGAATCAGAGTGACTTTTTCAACAATTTAGATGCTGTGGTTGACGCTGTAGGAAGTCTAAGCAATACAACAAAAGGCATGATTGAAAATCCGCAGGAAACGTTTATAAATTTAGTTCGCTACGGCTTAGACAAGGGTAAAAATAAAGCAATACAGGAGTTTGTACTCCGCCCTATGCTAGGGAAGTATCTGCACAATGGTGAACAGGATGCAGACACATTTCTTGTCGCCAATGGTGTCAGCGATGGATTAGGTAGCATCGTTCTCGAGAAATCCATATTCATTGATGATAAGGGGGATATTACAGTAGTCGCCTCCTACAATATTGATTATATATTTGGTGCGCTTCCGCTGCCCTTCGGAGGTATCCAAGTCGAACAAACAGCAAAGACAAAAGCATGGTTGGGTGGGGTATAGCATGACAAGAGAAAACATGAAGAGATGGCCGATATATATCGGTGCACCTCTGTTGGCAGTTGCTTTTATTGGGGTTCGCTGGCACGGCCTTGATAGTTTTTCACTACTACAATACGAACTGCTTCTTATCATTGGCTATGTTATTGCAGTAAAAGATGGTAGAGAGAAACGCATCACAAATGAGAGCTTATTGATTTTACTGGCGTGTTGGACATTGACAATGATTCCTCAACTTGTCATAGATATTGAACGCTCTCTTGGGCTGCTTAAGAATGCTGCCCTTGGTTTTGCCTTGGGTGGAGGTCTATTCCTCTTGGTCTATATTCTTAGCAAAAACGGACTAGGCGGCGGCGATGTAAAGCTTATGGCAATTGCCGGTCTTTATCTTGGAATGAACGGAATTCTGCCATCAATGCTATATGGTTCTATTTTGGCATCACTATTTGGACTCACCATGATATTGACGAAGAAAATGGAGCGAAAAGATACAATCCCACTGGTCCCTTTTCTTTACACAGGTATTTTGATTACTATTTTCTTTTTGTAAGGAGTACCCTCAATGAAGTTAGGAAATCGCATTTTAATTGGTTCTGGTTGCTTGGCGCTGCTACTTATTTCTTGGATTGTAGTAATTCGTGCGCCATCAGACGCTGAAACACAACTTGCCCTCGTGGAGCAAGCACAGGCACTGATGGCCGACAAGATTTACATCCATGCTGTTCCCTTGCTGGAAGAGGCAGCAGGTTATGACGCAGCCCACACATCTGCGGCAGAAGCAGCCTTAAAGGAAGCCTACCTGCAATTGATTGACCAGCAGGGTTATCGTCGCAAGTTTGTTGCTCTACTTGAAGCGCAGATGAGTCGGAAAGATGCTACACCAGAGTTATTTATCGAGGCAGCAAATTTCTATCTTAACGAGTCAAAACTGGCAAATACTCTCACTGTACTCAAACAGGGAATCGCCAAAACTGGCAGTGCAGATCTGATTAAGCTCTATGAGCAAAACCGCTACATTTATCAGTTAGGGCGCATTGCTTATGAAAATGTGACAGAAATTTGCGGCACAACAATTGGTGTGCAATTAAATGGCCTGTGGGGGCTTGCTCTTTCAGATGGCTCGCTAATCATTAACTGTGAGTACGAAAAAATCAGCACCTATAACCGGGGGCGCATGGTTGTGCAAAAAAACAACGAAATATATGCAATTGATAGCTCTGGCAATCGCATAGCTTTATTAAAGGAAAGAGCGACCGATTTCGGAAACTATGTCAATGATCGCATTCCGTTACTTATTGATGGTGTGTGGAGGCGTGCGACAGGAGAGTTTTTACTTGGCAGCGCATCCTTTGAACAGATAGGCACTTACTGGGATGGTTATGTCGCTGCAAAAGAAGGCGGGAAATGGGGTGTTGTTGACCTCGAATTAAATTGGTTGCTTGCACCAGAATATGATGAGATTATCATGGACGAACTTGGCAGGTCCTGTGGGCAAGATGCTGTGTTTGCAAGAAAGGGGAATTCAATTTATCTTTTTGTTAACGGTGTGCAACTTGATGACACCTATGAGGACGCTCACCCCTTTGGAGTCGAAGGCTATGCTGCTGTAAAAAAACACGGAAAATGGGGATTTATTGATACCTCTGGCATAGTGCAAATTGCGTATCAGTTTGAAGATGCATTGTCTTTCGGTCAGCATCTAGCGGCAGTAAGACAGGGCGAATCTTGGGGCTATATCAGCTTGTTCAGCGAGGGAAGGTTGGTGATAGAAGCTGACTTTTTGCAAGCAAAGAGCTTTGCAAATGGCAGCGCACCGGTACTCACTGATCGAGGCTGGCAATTCATCACTCTTCTTGAGTTCAAAAAAGGAGCGGGTTTATGATGTATGAAATACAAAGCAAGAGCGACTTTCAAGTTGGGGCGACATTAATCGTTAGAGTTCCAGAAGATGATATTGACCACAAGGCCATGAATACCATTCTTGCCGACCGTCCTGAATTTATTTTGCCATTTCGCCATCGACTCGTAGATGGACAAATTGAGTTCACTTATCAAATCGGAAATAGAAGCAAGATTGCCTATCTTGCCAGCAACCGTAGCCCGGCAGAATATGCGAATTTATGGGTTGGTATACTACAACCATTACTGGAATGTAACGATTGGTTCATGAGCCCTTATTCTTTTGTCTTGACTTCAGAGCATCTATACTGTGATAGAGCAACCAACTCGATTGCCTTTCTTTATATACCTTCGCTCCAGCCATGCTCGGATGACCTTGCTCTTAAAAATATGATTACAGAGATTGCAAAGACGAATCATGTGAGTGATATCAGTTTTGAAAACAAGGTTGTTTGGGCGATTCAGGATTTTAATATTCATAGTTTTTTACAAATGGTGAAGACCTATCAAACCCAAGACAAGAAAAATACATCGGCTCCCTCAACACCAATAACTGCTCAGTCAGTGGCACCTGTACAGGAGGCGGTAGCACCTCCACAACAGCCCGCTGAACCCAAGCATACACCAATTGAAGTTTTAGCGCCCAGTATAAGCACCTCTGCGCAGGCGAAAAAGTCATCTGATGACATTGCTATCAACTTTCCGGCCAACGGTAAACTACCTAAAAAGGAAAAGAAGCCTAAAGCTGGTTTATTTGGACATAAGAAAGAAAAGGTATCTAAGCCAAAACCTGAATCAAAGAATAGTGAGCCCTGGGGCAAGAAAAAGCCATCAGAAGAGGTTATTGGGGGAGCAGCAGCTGTTTTTTCTGTAACTCCACCACCGACACAAGTCCGTGTGCCGCAGCCAGTTCAGCCTGCGCAGCCAGCAGATACTCCACCTATGGATATGGATGATGATGTAACTCAGCTTGACATCCATGAAAATGGGGGAGGTCGCACGAAATTTCGTTATGTTGGTGTCAGTGGGCATCCACGCATTATTGAGATATCTTTTGATGATGGAGTAATTTTCACCATTGGCCGCTTCGATGCGTCTATCGGTATAAAACAATCTAATTTTGAATTTGACAAAAAAACTAAGGCTATCAGCCGCCGTCATGCCGCAGTGGAGCAGAACTCAGAAGGATACTGCATTATCGACCTAGATTCTGGCGCAGGCACATTTCTCAATGGAGAAAAACTTCCCCCAAATGCGCCATTTAAGTTGGAGCATGGGAGCCGTATATCCTTTGGTCACTCTGGTGCAGATTATGTTTGGGAAGAATAGGGTGGTTTCATTGGGAAGTTTTTCAAATTATCTTAATAGCCCTTGCGGTTCCTACCATGACGATAATCTGGTGGCTTGGATGAGGAGCAGAACTAATTAGCGGTACATTTGACTACCCAAGCCGTGACTGTCTCCCTATATCACACCAGTCACTACACTGAGAAATGGAGCGTTACTTATGACACCTGAAATGATGATCAATAGTGGTATTGCCATATGTGTGGCTACTATTGTCGGCGCTGTTCTTACCGCAATTCTCCTACGCATTTCTAAAACAAAGCTAGATAAAAAGCTTGACAAAGAGTACGGAAAGCGGAGGCACTGATAATGGGACATACTGAGTCTCTGATAATTGGAGGCATCTATCAAATCATCGGTCAAATTGGCTCTGGCGGAGGCGGCATTGTTTATTTGGCAGAGCACTTGCGTTTACATAAAAAAGTGGTTCTAAAGGCAGACCGACGCAATTTAGCCACAAAATCTGAGGTTCTACGTCGAGAAGTTGATGCTCTGAAAGACTTGAGCCACACCTATATTCCACAGGTGTATGACTTCATTGTAGAAGGCGATACCGTCTATACCGTGATGGATTATATCGATGGAGATAGTTTCGATAAACCTCTCAAGCGTGGAGAGCGTTTTTCTCAAGCCAAAGTAATTGAGTGGGCTTGTCAGTTGTTAGATGCTCTTGATTACCTACATAGCAGACCTCCTCATGGTATCCTCCATGCAGACATTAAACCCGCTAATGTTATGCTCACACCTCAAGGAGATGTGCGGCTCATTGACTTTAACATCGCCCTTGCACTGGGAGAAAAAGGAGCTGTTGCAGTAGGACGCAGTTTTGGTTACGCTTCCCCAGAACATTATGGTCTTGATTATGCAGCAGGCAATGTCACTCAAGGTGTGAACACTGATGTAGCCACCGACTTGGCTAGCAAATCAATATCTGACATTGAAACTGTACTGGAAACTCGACCAGAGGTCAGTGATAGTGGCGGTAGCACCTCGAATAAGAAGGACATTATGCTTGATGTGCGTTCAGATATCTATAGTTTAGGAGCCACACTTTATCATATTATGTCTGGTAAACGGCCAGCACAAAATGCAAAAGAAGTCGGCCAAATCTCGCCAGATGAGTATAGTCCTGCTGTAATTGCTATCATCAAAAAAGCGATGAACCCTAATCCTGACTTGCGCTATCAATCCGCCAAGGAAATGCTGTATGACTTCGAGCATCTACGGGACAGAGACCTGCGAGTTATTCGTTGGCGGTGCGTCCGAACAATGATAAGCACTTTCCTTGCCCTCGCATTTGTCGCAGGAGGAGTTACTGCATTTGTTGGGGCACGAAGAGGGGAAGAGCTACAGCGCATTCAGACAGAAATTCAGCGTGCCGAAGCTCAGACCCAAGAACTGTATGTTTTAGCCGCATATTCAAGTGAATCTCTTCGTAATGGTAACCGCTCAGAAGCTATTGACTATGCATTGCGTGCCTTGTCTGAAGAAAGAGGAGCTTATATTGCAGAAGCACAGAACGCTTTGACCGATGCGCTGAATGTTTATGACCTGTCTGACGGTTTTAAGCACAGCAAAACCGTAGAACTGCCATCCGCACCATTGTACTTGAGAATATCCCCTGATGGAACGACTGCTACTGCGGTGTATGCAAATGAACTGGCCATCTTCGATACAGAAAAAGGAGAAATTCTCAAAACTCTGTCTACAGAAAAATCTGCCTTAGCGGAAGCCGAATATATAAACGGAGATATTCTAATTTATGCCGGAGATGGCGGCATTCGAGCCTATGACATAAGAAAAGATGTTGAAATGTGGCGGGGTGCACCCTGTACAGCACTTGTTGTTTCGGCAGATGGCACAAAAGTCGCTGCTGTATATAAGGATGAGAGCCATGCGACAATTTATAGCACTCCTGATGGACGCATGCTTCACGAAGTTGATTTCGAAGGAAAGCATCAACGAGTAGCCATAAACGATAGCTTTGCAAATCCCAATGATAACTTGTTTATTTTAAATCGAGACAGTTCGAAGCTTGCTGCAAGCTTTGCGGATGGCTCATTGTGGGTCTACGACCTAAGTGGTAATGGTGAGAATTTGGAAATCCTTGATTCGGAATCAGGATTCACTCAGTTTGAGGGCGGTTTCCATAATATCTATCTTGCTTTTTCTGCGACCAATGCGACAGAATCTATATTCGCTGTGGTTGATACAGTGGCTTTGGAGCAGACTGGTGGGTTCGATTCCACATTTCCTTTCCATGTGCAAGCAAATGAGAGTGGCATTGTAGTCCAGACTGAAAACATTTTGGTTAAAGTTCACCCCGTGACAGGGGAACAAATACCCTTGGCAACCGTATTTGATGAAATTGCGGCATTCTCATTCACCGACTTCCACGCTCTCGTCACAACGAAAACTGAATATATCTTTTTTGATCAGTATGCTAATCTCATGGTGCGCTATGAGAAGGAGCATAGCAGTGATTTCGTCCAAATCGCTGACAATATTGCGATTATTGGTAGTCTTGATACTCCTACAATCCGCATTATGAAGCTAGAAACCCACCAAGAATGCGAAATATTTGCCTATGATCCCATATATATCCACGAAGAGGCGAGAGTGAGCGCTGATGGAAAAACGGTAATGCTGTTTAGCTATGACGAGTTTCTCTTGTTCGATATGAATGGGCAAATCATCAAAAATGTATTCATCCCAAATGCAGAACAGGTATATGACCAGCAGTATAGGAGAGACGAAGATGGTTCTTATTTGCAGGTTATTTACAATGATGGCACTATTTGCGCTTATTCTGCACAGGACGGGAGCGTCCTATATGAGACCGCTGGAGAGCTACCAGATTTGAGTCTCTACGAGGAGTTTTTTACAGATACACTGCGTATTGAATCTCCGCTACATGGAGTACCTGTCTCCTATAATCAGGAGACAGGGGAGCTTGTGCGAGAACTTGAAAAAAATGCGTATTTGACATATGTAACACAGGTTGATAAGTATATCGTCACAGAATATATTTCAGCAGAGGGGGAGCGTTATGGCTTGCTACTTAATGAGGCGTGTGAAACGCTGGCCAAACTTCCATACCTCTGCGACATCGTCGAGGACATGTTGATCTTTGACTATCCGACAGGGAGTTTGCGGGAGTCCCGCATTTATTCCATAGAAGAGCTCATAGCTCTAGCAAAAAAGGAGGACAAGTAAATGAGTAGAAAAGCACTTTCATTAGCACTTGCGATACTGATGGTAGTATCACTACTTCCAATGGGTGCGGTCGCAACAGATGCGATTGCAAGCGAGGTGACCTACAATTTAGAAAGTTACGAGGTAACTGTGGGTTATGACACAGAGCAGGAAGAAATGACACCATGGGTCTACAAGCTGTTTGACGAAAATGGTAACTATTGCATCACGCTGGAAAACGATGCATTTTTTCCGTATGAGGTTCAGTTTAAAGTCGATGGCGAAACATTTGTTGAATGGTTTGAAACGCCAGAGAGCACAGTGGAAATTGCAGGACATATCTTTACTGTATATTCTGAAGCGAACGACGATACGAAGTTGACACAAATCGGCGTTTGGGTTGATGGACAATATGTCGCAGCACTTCCAGAAGATAAGGTGTTTTCAAATCCGATTATCGCCCCTATGTCGATGATACCGTTGACTGTCAAAAATGTTTCCCTTGATCTGTCAAGCTACACAAAGGAGCAACTTGCAGCAGTTGAACTGTCGGCTGTATATAGCGACCTTAGTTCGAGCAACCCGACCAGTGAAAAAGCTGCTTGGGTAAAGAAAATGTGGGCATCTGAGGCTGTTGATGATTTTAAAGTGGCATCACCTGCAGATACACTAGATTTGACATTGCCAGCAAACGCAAACAATAATGATGTATTCTATCTCGAAATGATAGTAGGAACTGCAACCCAGCTTGATACAAGCAATCTGCGATATATCGTTACAGTTACAACAGATACTCGTTTGATTACCGATATTTCCGTGTATACGCAAGATGGTTTAAGAACAAAAGTGACTCCAACAAACCTCAATACATATAGACAAACTTCAAACGGCAACGCATACACATTGTATCAAGTTGCTGCGCCAGCGGCTTTTGGAAATGCCGCAGCATATTACTGTGCTTTTGAATTAAATAGCAATTACAGCGCTTATACACCAACGGTCTACCTTGGAAGATTTAATACAGCTGAGGAAGCAGAAAGTGCAGCGGCTCAGAATACAAGCATTAATGTTACTTCCAGCATATTAGGACAAACAATGACCAGCAATGGCGCTGGATACTACGCAGAAAATCGTTGGGGATACATCTCTCAATATTTTACTATTGTGCTTAAGAATGGTGCTGATGTAATTATTGAGCCAATCAACTTCTATTTTAATACTAACAACGTTGGTTTTCTGAGCTATTATAACCTATATAGCCAGGCAACTGATGGCACTAGATCCTCTGCCAACAGCACAATTAATTCTTCTTCCAGCAATGGCGTACAAACAAGAACATTCACATTGTATTCGATTTACCCTACAAATGCAGAATACTATTACGGAGTGGAGTATTATACATATGGAGGCGGAGCAACCACCACTGCCGACAATACAAAAGTTGACAAGGCCGTGCTTGGTCATTACGACTCACTTTCAGCGGCTTCTGGACAAGCAGATATAAAGAGTCAGTTGCTGACCACAAATATCTCTACGGTTCATGCTGGATATAAAGCAAATTACAGTGGAGATGGCGTCAAATTTACAGTATTTGCCGAAGGTGAAGTTTATCAATTCACAGTTAAAGTTGTTGCTGGCACTGAAGACCCCATTTCTACTTCACGAGATACATATTTTCATGTCTCTGGAGCCACCAGCTTAGACACATATGCAATGCCTTACACTGCTGATACATATTATGAAAAAGGTTACCAGACCATTTTGATAAATGATACTACCGCAGATATGTCTGCAATAACCCCCTCTTTTTGGGTAAGAAATCCTCCCCAAGCTTATGCACCCTTAACACCAGGCGTTGGCGCAACACTACAAGAAAGCAATGTAACAACAGTTGATTTTTCTGAAGGAACCGTTCAATATACTGCAAAAGCAGAAGATGAGTCTGTAATCAAGAATTATTTCGTCACATTCATAAAGAAGGAGACGGGTGCGAAGCTTTTTGTAAATGGCCCTGTGCATGACTCTGCCAGTCTGCCATCTTCGGAAGAGGACCAGATACCCCGTGAAATTTTCTTGCTTGATGCATACGAAAATGTACATGACATTTTCATTGCTAACGTTGGAGATGCTGCACTTACATGTCTCACTGCAACACTTAGTGGCGATGCAGAAAACGTGAAACTTGATGAATACTGGACTGTAGATAGCGATACACTTGCCGCATTTACAACAACATCGACAGCTAGCTACAGCCAGCTTGCCAATGTTGCCAAGGTTCGTCTGCTACCAGCAGATACAATTACTGGTAATGGCGAAATTAGTGGAACTCTGACAATCTCGTCTACGAATGGCGGCTCGTATACAATCTATCTCACTGGCCTCGCAGGCAACCCTGAAATTGTAACAGATACAATACCCGATGCGGTTAAATATGTTCCACACTCTGTCATGATTCAAACGAACAATCATCATAGCACTGTAAGCCAGACATTCTCTATTCAAAGCGGCTCGTTACCCGCAGGCATCACGCTCTTGCCCAATGGAGAGCTCTATGGCGTTCCCACAGTTTTTGGGACCTTCACATTCACTGTTAAGGTAGGTTTTAGCAGTAGTGACGCTACTCTCGCATCAGTTTTTACCGATTTGACGAAAACATTTACGCTCACGGTTCTAGACAATACGGACGCTAATGTCGATGCTGCAAGCGACCACACCATTGACATCAGAGTTCCCGCCAGCATGGCAAGTTATACGGATCAAGTTTTTGAAATTGACCATGTATACGCTGACTTTATGGACTTCTACCTTGATGGACAAAAGCTAACTGAGGGTGTCCACTACGATTCCGAAGAGGGCAGCACCAAGATTACCATTCGCTCTCAGACATTCCAAAACGCTGGAAACGGAACGCACACAATTGCCGCAGAATTCCGTGAAAACGCAAGTACAGATGAAAATATGACGAAAGCCGCACAGAACTACACTTCAACCGCTACTTCTAACAATAGCGGGAGCAGCGGTTCGTCTTCAACGCCAAAAACACCTGTGAATGAGTCTACAGTTATTGTAATCAAGCCGAAAAATGGCACTGTCACCGTGAGCACAATGAATCCTCAAAAGGACGACAAGGTCACTGTGACGGTGACACCGCAGTACGGTTACGAGTTAGACGAACTGAAAATAACAAACAAAGACGGCAAAGAACTGAGCTACACTGACAATGGCGATGGAACTTTTACATTCATTAGTGAAAGTAGTGAAGTTGAAGTGAGCGCAACATTCTCTTTGATTCCCACAGATCTTCCCTTTGCCGATGTATTTGCACCAGACTGGTATCTTGATGCAATAAAACACGTTTACGAAAGTGGCACAATGATTGGTATTTCTGAAACCGAGTTCGCCCCCATGATGCCCACAAGTCGCACCATGATGGTCACTGTGCTTTATCGCATTGCTGGAGCACCTGAATGTGGTCCCTGCCTGTTTGCAGATATTCCCGAAGGTATGTGGTATACTGATTCGGTGAGTTGGGCCGCAGAGAACGGGATTGTTGGTGGTATTGGGAATAATCGCTTTGCACCGGAACAAGAAATGACAAGAGAACAGATGGCAGTGATGCTATATAACTTCTGCCTGTATCTGAACATCGAACTTCCCGAGAACAATGCCCAAGAAGTCACTGATGCTGAAAGCATTAGTAGTTGGGCAATTGAAGCCGTAACTGCCATGTACAAAGCTGGCATTCTCAGTGGAAAAGGCGAAGGCGTTTTTGACCCTCAAGGCGCAGCTACTCGCGTTGAAATTGCGGCAATGCTTCAAAAATTTGATGGCATTCTCGGAAGTCTCTCCACTCAAGACGAAAATGACGAAGAGGGAAATAGCCTTAACAGATAAACCTTGCTTTTGCTCATTTGCAGGACTAACAAGAACAGCGCCACCAGTTGGTGGCGCTGTTCGCTTATCAATAGTCAACAAATAGGTGGTTGGACCACCTTACATCAACAAATACAGTGCCATTTACGGTGCCATTTACGGTGCCATTAGATTTGCTCTTTGTTAGCAAATCCGGGAAACTATTACCTGCAAGTATCTTGCATATAGTAATGGGGTTTACTATTCACTTTGTCCAACACTTGGCAGCACGACTTTTCTCCACTCCACTTTTCATAAGCCGATATTGTCATTATGACCAGCCTCGCCCCCCATTTTCATTAATGCAGCGTCAGTTTACTCCTTATTCACACTGGAATTTGACGCGGATACTTTAACTTATTTACTCATTATATCATGGATTCTTCCTTAACTCCATGATATAATATTACACGAAAGCAAGTGATAAAATGATTTTTGTAACAGGAGATACGCATGGAGATTTTAGGCGTTTCCGTACTGATATTTTCCCCGAACAAAAGCAAATGACGAAGGATGACTATGTTATTATCTGTGGCGATTTCGGTATATGGAACGACACACCTGAGGAACGCTACTGGCTCGACTGGCTGAATGATAAGCCCTTCACTACCCTATTTGTTGATGGTAACCACTCTAATTTTGATCGCCTTTATGCAATGGCAGTCAGTGAGTGGCATGGTGGACAAGTGCATATGATTCGCGATAGCGTTATACACCTGATGAGAGGGCAGGTTTTTGATATTGCTGGCAAGCGAGTTTTCACTATGGGCGGTGCCTCATCCCATGACATTAGTGCTGGTATTTTGGAACCAGATGACCCCGACTTTAAGCAAAAGCGCAAAATCCTCGACAGGCAGCAAGCACTTTATCGCATCAATCACATTTCATGGTGGAAAGAAGAGCAGCCAAGTGATGAGGAGTATGAGACCGCTCGGCGTAATCTGGATGCTTGTGGCTGGAAAGTGGACTGGATTATATCCCACTGTGGCCCATCTAGCATTGTTGATATTATCGGCAGGGGCATGTACCAGCATGATAAACTGACAGACTTCTTAGAGGAAGTCAAAGAGCGGTGTGCGCATGACTACTGGTTCTTTGGGCACTACCATGACGACAGACCAATTATGCGAAAGTATCTGCTACTCTATCAGCAAATTATAGAAGCTCATTCATAGAGGTATTGACGTAAAAGAGGGCATATGAAAAAAATAACAAACATGGACGAAATAGACTACGAAAACGACAAATTTATTTTTAATTCGAACCCACGCTCGTGTGATGATGCTAACAATGGGAAATGTTGTCTTGACGGGCTGAGCAAAGATCAAATAGAGGCTTATCTTTACCGAGGGCGAACCATGCGAAGCTGCGACCCTGAGTATTGTCTAAATATGGCATCATGGCTGGTATCTGGAGAATATATGCCCAAAGAAGGAAGCCCCTGCGACATTAGAATTAAGCGTTGCCTAAAATGCAAAAATCTCTATATAACTGATGGTCGTCATAGAATATGCGTTATTTCTAAACTAACAAAACTAGGAATGAGCATAAGTTATCCAGTTGAAGAGCAGTACATAGACGAATGTGGCAATTGTTCAGAATATCCAATTTATAACTCAGTGGATGTGCCGAAACCAACATTTCCCGGTCCGGCATTTACAAAGGACTCCATTGAGTGCCGTATCAAGAGGAAAAGGTTTCAAAAAAGAATCCTGAAATATAGCCTTTTAAGCATAGCTGCTTTGGTATGCATACTACTGGTCTTATGGAAACTGTGATTAGTTTTCATTCTCGACCCTAATAAAAATAATACATGACTGGCACCTCTGACAAAGGGTATCAGCCATGTATTATTTTCTTGCGCATTTCTGCATTAATTACTTTTACTCCACGGGAAAAGTGTGTGAAATTTCACCGTCCCTATGAACTGCTCTGCGTGAAACACTCCCAAAACATGAGAATCAGCAGAGTGATTTCGATTATCACCCATCATCCAGTATTCATCCTCAAGCAACGTAATTTCTGCCATAGAATAGTTGATATATTCCTCTGCCTGATAAGGTTGCTCAACAACAACGCCATTCCGATACAACAGCCCATTTTCAATTTTAATAGTGTCTCCAGGCAACCCGATTAGCCTCTTTACGAAAACAGTGTCTTCTGTAATGCCGAACCCATGGTTCATCTCTGCATTTCCCTCTTTGTAGGGATAAAAGAGAAGAATATTTTCATGTTCGAATACAGGCGTTTTTGAAACAATCATGAACTCGTTTTGTCTGAGCGTAGGGAACATCGACATGGATGGGACGAAGCTATGGATGAAAAAGTGATTAAATGTAAGGATGACAAGAGCTGCAACAATAAATAGTTGAACGCCCTCGAGAATATGAAATCTCTTAAGCGATATAATAGGTTTTTTCTGACTTGTAGACATTAGGCAAAATCCGCCTCCTTTTTCAAATACATTATTATATGCAATTTTGCTTTCTTCGAAGGCGCTACCACTTGCATTGCAAGGGTAAAATCAATTTCTGCATATAATAGTTAAATTTCGAAAAAGAAGGGAGAATAGGCAGTATTGCCGCTAAAAAAATGAATACAGTCCAAACAACAGGTTTTAACTATGCTCCTTTCACTGCTGATAGCGTGTTAAGTGAGTATCGTGAGGGAGCTCCATACCGAGGGATTGTCAGAGCTACTCATAGGATTTTCACCAATCAGACAGGGTTCGGTGTATATAAAGTCGAAGATGGAAAGGCAAAACAGTTCAGCATTTCAGGCAGTTTTCCCACGCCGCTAAGCATAAACGCCTACTACGAAATCGAAGGTAAAGTAGGTCGCTTCCGTGGCGAAAAGCAGGTCACAGTCTCATCGTATCGCTCCGCAACTCCCAAGAACGCAGAGGGAATCATCAATGTACTCAAGACACTGCCGGGTCTAAGTGAAAGGGCTCACAGCCTTTACACATACTTTGGTTCTAAGGTACTCGACATTATCAAAAAAGATCCTGAGCGAGTTGCCGAAATCCGTGGAATCAGTTTGAAGCGAGCAAAGTCGTGGCAGGCACATCTAATTAAGCATGAAGCCTTTGACGAAGCATTGATGATGCTATCGGAACTAGGACTCTCTGCAGAAAAATCCAAAAAGCTCATCGACTTGTATGGGACAGAGGTGCACGATGTAGTTAAGCTGAATCCCTTTGTCCTTATGAAAACAGTGGGTTTTTCATTTACTCAATGTGATGCTATCCATGAAAAAGTAGGTCGCCCCCTCGATGATTTGGATCGGATTTATCATGCATTCATCCATGTGCTAAAGGCAGAGAGTTATGAGGGGCACTGCTACATGAATGAGCCAGAATTATTTGCAGAGGTTGACCGAATTGTAGCATTCAGACTGAATTACCGGACTGCCTCAGCATTTCTCAACGCAACAGCAACAAAAGCACATTTCCGTGGCAAATCATATGCTATTGACCGCACTTCTTTATCACAGGCACTTCGAAACACATACGAAAAACAAGGTTCATACAGAAATTTCTCATATCTCGTGGCATCAGTCCCCAAGAAGCACCTCGAACAAGCATTATCTCTACTTCTGCAAAGCAGTGCAATCATCAAGGATTCTACACAGACAGGAATATGTTATGCGCTGGGCTACATCTATGCAGCAGAGGAGTCCATTGCGGCCGCCGTTCGGAATTTCAATAGAGCGAAAAAGCTACTTCCGAATACCATTGATGTAATTCAGATTGCAAAATCAATATGCCACAAGAAAAAAGCCATTCTTGAGAAGAAACAGTGGGAGGGTGTAATATCCTTTGCCCAAGAGACTGGTGGAATCTACATTCTTAATGGAAAAGCCGGTTCCGGTAAGACCTTTACTCTCAATATTGCTCTTGCTACCATGAAAGAGGTCTATGAGGCTCGTGGGCGACGTTTTAGTGCAAGACTTATGGCTCCAACAGGTGTCGCTGCAAAGGTCGCACACAATGCCACAGGGCTTGACACATCAACAATTCATAAAGCATTGGGTCTGATGGGTTCAGACGACAATGAAGAGGGCTATGGCGAGTCATCTCGGGCAAGCATTAACTGCGATTGTGTTGTCGTTGATGAAACGTCTATGACCGATATTTTCCTGATGTCCCAGCTTTTCAGCGCAATCTCTCCATCCACAAAAGTAATTTTACTCGGGGATATTGAACAGCTTCCCAGTATCGGACCGGGCGCAGTGCTAAAAGACCTGATTGAAAGCGGCATTGTCACAACGATTACATTGGATGTTGTTAAACGTCAAACGGAAGCATCAGGTGTTCTTAAAAATGCAAATAAAATCATTGACGGAGAGTATATTGCCTCTGAGGTGGTAAATGAAGGACAGTTTGCCTCAAATGCCTTTATTATTCCCGAATCTTCACCTTTGGCATGCCGAAGCAAAATCATTGCAACGATGCAAGAAGCTCTTCAGGATTACAAGATTGAGGATGTGCAGGTGCTTTGCCCCCAGAAAAAGACTGACATTGGTATCTTTGCCCTAAACCTCTTCATTCAGAAAGCTATCAACCCAATTGCGGAGGGAGAGCCTACTGTCAAGGCGATGACCGTGACATATAAGGATGAGTGCGGAGAGAGTCATGAGGAAGTGCTTCGATACCATAGGGGCGACAAGGTGCTTCACATCGTCAACAATCGGAATATCGCATGGTACAAAAAAGATTCTATTCTTGGATTTTCCCAAGACCACACAAAATCAGGCATTGTAAATGGTGAATGCGGGGTCATTGAAGAAGTCACAACACGAGTTGTTGATGGAAAGTCACTGCCTGCAATCATTGTCAAGTATGATGATGGATACGTGGTTTATGTTTCTGATTTTTCAGAGCTACAACATTCGTTTGCTATGACTGTGCATAAATCACAGGGTTCACAATGGCCGGTCGTTATTGCACCAATTATGAATATAAATCGAATCATGCTCAACCGCAGCCTTTTTTACACACTGTACACTCGTGCGCAGGACTGCAATTTCGTGATTGGAACCGATGATGCAATTCGATATGCCATTGACAATGTTGACCCCAAGCGGAGAAGAACACATTTACAAGAAAAGCTGCGCATGAAAGAGCCTCCTGCTGTGGTTGATGTGTCGCTGGCAATGAAACCGCCCAAAGAGTCCAAGAAAGAAATCAAAATGCCCTTTTAGGGAATGAGCGCTGGGGATATCCTCAGCGCTTTTCTTTTTTAGAGAATTGCATATAATGCTGTGAAGACAATTTTTGTGAAAGGAGGAACGTGTGCTACCTCCAGTATTCAATTACACAAGAAAGGCACACAAAGAATATGAGTAGAAGTCAAGTGATTCCATTCCCAACGAAAGGGAAGAGCAAAAAAACAGTTGATGAATTGTACTCAGAACTCATCGAAAAAGAAGCAGAAAAATTGATGGTACTGAGTTCAGAGCTTCAAATAGATATGCGGGAAATTTGGTGTGATATCTTTCAGATGTCTATTGCGAAAGAGATTGCCAGTGCTGTCAAGGAGGGTTAATGTGGAAAAGTTTTTTGTGGAAGATGAAGTTTGAGTATGGGCGGCAAGGGACTGTTGAGGGACTGTTTGTTGCGGCAGATGAGGAAGTCGCCTCTTTGGTAGGGCAAACTATGTCCTTTGGCGAAATTCTTGGCAAGCATAGCGATGTCGAGGTGGGTCTCGAAGCTTGTGACTTCAGGAAAATTGATGTGGATGCCGAAACTGTGGCTAAAGTGTCCAAGCAGCTGGGAACGACATGGTCGGGACATAACCCGCTCAAGTATCTTGGTGATAACGAATAACATATCAGTTATGCGCACGTATTTCAGGCATGGGCACTTAGTGTTTCGATGTAGAACACACCTTCTTTTTGAGGGTGTGTTTTTGCATATAATGAGCCAAGCGAATGCAGGAAAAATATTAAGAAAGGGAGTAAAGACCTTGGCAGTTTGTCTGGCCACCACGAAGTTGGAATAATCACAGAAATGAGGGAAGTTTCATGAAAAACTAAGCGCAGTGGTTGCAATCATGGTTCTCTTGATGTTGTTGAGCAGCTGCAAGCCAAAATCGAGCTTAGCAGGCATTAAAAGAAATGGTCGCACTGAAAAGTCTGCAACAGGACAGGAGCAAATCGTTGCCACACCTGCCAATGAGAATACAGGTCATCAATGTTTTTGTGCAGTAGATAATTGCGGAACAGAGGAACAGGCTTTTAAAGCGCACTTGAGACTCAGTGAAATAGAAGCCCGTTGCCAAGCAATGGCGGCCGAATATGAGGTGAATAAGCATATCTGCTTAACCTATGCAGAATCTGAGGACAAAGAGGAAGCGCTTCGGGCGCAGCAGGCAAGAGATCAGGCGAATCTTGTGGCAGAAAGCTACAACAGCTATTTTGCTGAAAACCAGTTTGTCTGGAATGATAGTGTGCCAAGCTACATTTATACTGAGCTGGTTCTTATAGGAATAGGCTGCTGGAGGTGAAACTATGATTAATTCTGAACCTGTCATGATGTTGACAGATGATGTTGCCACCCTTGACCAGATAATTCAGTCGCATGCCACTAAGGGATTCGATTTTAGTGACCCCAAAAACCGCAGAAAGCTAATTGAGTGGCGCAAGGCGTTGCTCCACCAGTTGGTCGCTACCTTGCCTGTTGTAAGAACAGAGGCGGACGAGGTCGTCTGCAGTGAATGTGGGCGAAAAATTGTGTGGATACATCCATGTGATAACACTATACTCCTATCCTCAAGCGACTACATGGATATTAGCATCTGTCGTAGCTGTATGACAGAACATTGTTGTTCAATAGAGTGTGAGGCTTGTACTTCTGAGCACAAGGGCAGCGAGACGGATTGCCAATTCAAATATTTGAAGGAGTGTTTTTAGGGAAAGCACAAAGCTGTTAAAGCAAAGGACAACTAGCACGCCCTCGAAAGGGTGCGCTAGTTGTACCATGAAAGTAAGGGAGAATAAAAAATGCAAAATATTTATCAGGAGCTTCAAGCAAACCAGCATGATGAGGACATTTTGGGACAGATGCTTGACAAACTCGGTGATGCGTTCGGGTTCAATGATGGCCCCAGCAAGCTGCTCCGAAGCATACTGGCGTTGAGCAGGGAAGATATGGCCGCAGATGCAGCCTTCATTTCCAAGCTTGTTGACATGATGAATGATCGAGTTCTGGCAGCAAAGGTCAGCGGCGACGAAATCATTCGCTGCCACAATTGTGGCGAATACTCCCTTTGGGGAGGATTTGAGGACCAGCCCTCATTCTGGTCATGTGAAGGTTGTGGAAGAACTTTCTGCGACAAATGCCATCACGTAGACAACGAAAATGATGAACAGGTTCTCTGCGGAGACTGCGCCAAGGTCGATGAACCCAAGCATGGCGACATGGAACACAACGTCTTCGTTAAAAGGCACATTGAGGGCATCACTATGCTGGGGCAAGGAAGCCCCTGGTTTTAACCATGGAGAGGAATTTCCTATCCTAAAACAGTTTAAAGGAATCTTGCTTTTACCATTCTCGCATATAATATACAAAGAATATTGGGTCTAAAAATATATTGACTGAAAGGAGCTTTCCCATGGCAGGACTAACCTACACCATTGAATTTGAGCTTGTAACAACAGCTCATGACCGCAAAATCCTTAACACAAAGATCAAGGTTGCAAAAGCTATCTACAACGCCTGTCTGGGCGAAGCTCTAAAACGCCTAAGAGCCGTTTTAGCAGACAAGGAGTACCATACCCTAGTTTTTAGCAAGAAGGTAAAAGGTCATCGAAAACGGGTTAAGGAAATCGAACGGCAGTATAGCTACTCTGAATTCGATTTGCATGCATGGTCTTCAAAATGTAAGCATCATTTTGAAGGACATCTTGGCATAAATGAAGTCCAAAAGCTTGCAACCAGAGCTTTTCAAGCCGTAGAAAAGTTACACTATCGCCAAGCGAAAAAGGTTCATTTCAAACGCTTCTTCGACGATATGTCAATTGAAAACAAGTCCAACAATACAGGAGTTCGCTTTAAGGATGGACTTGTTCTCTGGGGTGAGTTAAGACTTCCCATAATTGTAGGGGAGCGAGATGCATATGCTCATGCAGCCTTAATGGACAAGACGAAGTATGTTCGTATTCTGCGACGTGAGATTAGAGGCAGGGAACGATTCTTTGTGCAGTTGGTGCAAGCAGGCTTGCCGCCAGTTAAAACCAATTCGAATGGTGAGCCGAGACATCTGCCTAATGAAGGCAGGCTAGGCATTGATATCGGCCCCTCTACTATCGCTGTGGTTAGCGAAAACCATGTCTACATGAAAGAGCTGGCTAAAGGCATACAAGCTGACCATGCAAAGTTGCGTCGCATAGAACGAGCCATGGACCGATCGAAGCGAGCAACGAACCCAAATAATTATGGCCAAAATGGGGTGACGAAAAAGCGTTACAAATGGAACTACTCCAACCGCTATAAGAAACTTCGTTCTGAGCGAAAAGAGCTTCACCGTAGGATGTCGGCACTGAGAAAGCAATCCCATGAAACGCTGGCAAATGAAATTTTGTCACATGGCTCTGATATTAGGGTGGAAACCATGCGATTCCATTCTCTTCAAAAACGAGCAAAAACGCAAAGTCGAAACAAGAGAAATGGTAAAATCAACAAGAAAAAACGATTTGGCAAATCTATTGCCAAACACGCCCCAGCAATGTTTTTGACCATTCTAAAGCGTAAACTTGGCTATTGGGGCCTTGCTCTCAAAGAGATTGATACCTACGCTGTGAAAGCAAGTCAGTTCCATCACGCAACAAGAACCTACACTAAGAAACAATTATCCGAACGATGGAATGACATTGATGGCATTCCTATCCAGCGGGATTTATATAGCGCCTTCCTTATTCAGAATACGGGAAATGACCTAAACTCTGTTGATATTAACCGTTGCAATGAACAGTGGGACGGGTTCGTAACCCTGCATAACCAAGAAGTCGAAAGGATTCGACGATCAAGTAATAAGACACTGCGTTGGTTTGCCGCATAAAAAAGCACCCCAGAAATTCTGAGGTGCAAGAGTAAACCTGTTGGTGTGACACCGCCGACATAAAGGCAAAAGCGAAAGCACACAGCAGGTCATTGAAAGATGGCTGGGCTGATGAAGTGCCGCACGTTATGTGTTAGCTTTGCTAAGGTCTTGGTACGTAGCGGCTAGGCTTTGTGGCAAACTTCTCTGAGAAGAGAATAAGGTCGCTTAGAGAACCGCTCCCGTTCCCAAGAACCCCCTCACTTTAGTGATGGGGAGTGTCAGGCCGCTAATTCTATCAGGAGACAACAATGTGTATGAGCGAACCTACAGCGGCAGAGAGCGACGTTCTCGTAGCTGGGGACCGCTCTACAATGGTCGATTTCTCGACCTACCGGCAAATGAGCTTATTAAAAAGGCTGAAGAGCTTTTTGCTGATGATGCCGATGAAATCTTTATGTACAGAAACAAATGGATAGGCTCCATGGAAGTAATCCAGATGATGCAGACTGGCGTCAAAACTGCTGTGTCCCTTGAGCAGCTTCAGGCAGTTAACCCGCACCTATCGTTACAAGTGTATGTTTCGGTATGGCCTGCGGATGGTTCAAACTATCCCGATGGCTCATGGAGCAAGCGATTTCTTGACAAATACATCCGTACAACAGATGAGTTGGAGCAGTGGATTGATGTGGCAAGAGAATTTGTTGCTGAATCTACTGATAGGTGTTATTTCGTACTGTCTTTTGGTGACGAGCCCATAAGTAAACCGAGCACGCCGATTGATGGTTCTGTACTTGTAAAAAAGAAAAACATGTATCTCTGTCAGCACAAGAACGGGCACAGCAGCACCTTTTCAAGCAATATTGCAGAAGCAATTGTCTTTGAGAGCGTTGCTAATGCGCAGGAGCAGGTTGACCCTGTAACCCTGTATAAGACACGCTTCGTCAAGGCAGGGAATAAAACAGGAGCTAAGGGGAAAAAGTGGGTCATTTGCTTGGACAGAGGGCTTTTTAGCGGAGGAGCTGACTACTTTCAGAAGAAGTCACGGAGTGGTCTCCATCCCTGCCGAGCTCTTGAAAATGCCCGACACTTCACAACTGAGAATGCCGCTCAGAAGTATTATGATGAGAACATCAAAGGGCTATACCCGAACATCAAAGGTTGCACCATCATGGTTGACCCCAGTCTTTAAAAAGGTGGCGAAAATATGGAAAAAGAATACAAGCCCATGGAACGATTCAACCAAAACGACTTCTCGTTTTGGTTCCCCAAGATCGAAAGTTGTGGGATTAAGGTGCCAAAATCTGTAGTTATCCCTGTTCCTGCTGACATTATTCGGCATTACTATATGGACAACTGTGTCACAAATATGGCTGAAATTAGGAAGTTCGTGAACACTGAGGTCGAGCCGAAGATTGCTGCATCAGGTATAACTGCACCGTACTTTGTTAAAAACGGCACCTTCAGCAACAAGTTTGAAGCCGCAACGAGCTGTTTGCCTAACGCCGATTTCGATTTGGCTACCGCTATCGCAAACATCAACTACGCCTCTGAAATGGCAGGCATCATAGGTGCTGGCGGCATGGGTGAAGTCGTTATACGTGAAAAAATCTGCCATAACCCTAAAGTTACCCCCTGCATCTATAACGGACTTCCCTTCCGCTCCGAGTTTCGGGTGTTCTACGACTTCGATGACCGCAAAGTCCTCTTCTCGGTAAATTACTGGGACTATGATTACATCCGGCGCAATCCTCGTGATCGGCTGTATGACATGACCGATAAAATCATTTTCGACCATGAGTCCGATAAACTAGCCCGTGTGTTTGAGGAACGGAAAGCCGACGTCGAGCAGCTTGTTGCTGAGCACATGGCAAACATCGAGGGGTTGGAGAATGCTTGGTCTATCGACCTCCTATTGGATGAGTGGGGTACATTTTGGCTGATAGATATGGCTGTTGCTGAAATGTCAGCTTTCTGGGAGTGGCGGAATGGCAAGATTCTCAAAGTGGACGATTCCACCGAGCTTGAGACATTAGCCGCATCAATCATTACCAAGAAGGTCGAGGTTCCTGAAGAAGGGGAATTCCCTGAGCTTGTGCTCCTGAAAGAAATTCCTCTGACAGAAGGCGAATGCTAGTCACAACGCCAACATTATTATTGGAAATAAAGGAGTAAAAAAATGAGAAACAAGAAAACTACTAAGGCACTGAGCCTCGCATTGATTGTCATTATCATGTTGGCGGCATTCACTGGTTGTAGCTCTGAACCAACTCGGACACAGGTTGACAGAACAGCAACGCTAAACATTGGTAACAAATTGGCAGAACGGCAGCCGACTCCCACAGATATCGACTATTCTCTCGAACGATACAATCTCATTCGCCGCACCTACTGGGTTAATGGACAAAGAGAAAAAGCAATGGCTGTGCCTTGTCCGTTAGCTGATGTGCCTCTTGGATATTGCGTTCTGTTCACGGAGTCTGGAGCTGTTGTTGGCTCATTCGTGGTCGATGGCAAAGTCAGCAGCCTAAACAGCTTTTTGACGCCAGACAGTGAGTATTACGAGCAAAACGGCGGGAGCGGAGTATATAAAAACCAGTGGCTCCCCGATGTAGATGGTTCTTATGGAGAGAATGACAATGGAATCTTTTTCTTCACCCCTGATGGGAAGTATATTGAGTGGACTGGCATCTATCTGTACAGTGACATTCCATTTATCGTCGAAAATCCCGTTGTGAGTTATGAGGTGATTCGATGAAGCAGAGTGTCGCAACTGTCCTTGTAATTCTCTTTTCTCTAGTATTGTTGATTTCCATCCCTGTGCAGTTAGGTCTTTGGAATGGCTTCAACTTCATGACACAAAAAATCGATGATGCAACTAACTACGAAACCATCAAGGATGTAGAGAATCAATGCCGGGCTATGATTGCAAGTTATGAAGCGGACAAGCAGACCTATCTGATATACATGGAATCGGAAGACAAAGAGGAGCTGTCTTGGGCGCAGCAGGCAAAAATCAGAGCAAACCGCACAGCATCGAACTATAATAATTACATTTTGAAGAATAGTTTTGTTTGGGCAGGCAATGTCCCAAGTGATATTCGCATGAACCTTGAAGTTTTAGATTGACGAAAAGAGCGCCATTGGCGCTCTTTTTCTATGGCTCAGGAGATTTCTGCATATAGTAGCCCAACCTCAAATAAAGGAGAGTAAAAAAATGAAGGTCGTTAAAACAGGCAACATTTTCCGCATTTATGACAACACCCTCGAAACATTCAATGCACTTCCAGCAAACACATATAACCTACGTTTCAGCAAAACCTCAGGGTTCTATCTCGAATCCCATGCTGAAATCGAGGTTTCTGAACCTAAAATCTATGGTCCTCACTATGAAAAGGCGCAGAAAGTACTCAAGACATTCAAGATGTTTGAACGAAATCTGGGCATCATTCTGAGCGGCGATAAGGGCATTGGCAAGTCCCTTTGCGCAAAACTGCTGTCCATCGAATCCACCAAGGCTGGCTACCCGCTCATCATCGTTGACAGCTATTTCCCTGGCATTGCTACCTTTCTGGAATCCATTGAGCAAGAGGTTGTCGTTCTCTTCGATGAATTTGACAAAACCTTTAGCAAGAGCAACGAAGCGAATCCTCAGGTTGAACTGCTATCCCTTTTTGATGGCGTTGCAGTAGGAAAGAAGATGTTCGTTCTCACATGCAATAACATCACTGGACTCAACGAATTTCTAGTGAATCGCCCTGGAAGATTCCATTACCATTTCCGCTTCGACTATCCCACAGGGAATGAAGTCAAAGAATACCTTGAGGACAAAATGGTTGAAGCCTACTATGGCGAAATCAGCAAGGTTGTTTCTTTTGCCGGGAAGGTGAATCTCAATTATGATTGTCTGCGAGCGATTGCTTTTGAGCTGAATTTGGGTACTTCATTTGAGGACGCAATTAAAGACCTGAACATTATCCGTGACGATGATTATACGTACTACAGAGTCCTGCTGAAGTATTCTGACGGAACAACCCTAACAAACAATAGGGCCATTCTTGATCTGTTCGATGGAGAGATGAGCGTCTGGTTTGACAGTGATGATGAAGACGATGTTGTACAAGCTTCCTTTCCTTCAGAGGCAGCCGCTTCCGATGCTTTTACTGGGCAAATTGCGGTCAATGTAAACATGCTAAAGCTCTCATACAGTGATTATGACGGCAACAAGGAGATCGTTGAACAACTGAAGAAAAAGCAAGCTATTCAGCTTACTATTAACCGGGTTGGACAGAAAAATATTCATTATATTCTTTAAGCTGTCTTCATAAGCAACTCACAAGAATCTTCTATTCTAAATCGAAAACCGCCTTTGGCGGTTTTCTTTTCCCTCTCCTGTGCCAGATATCCCCATTACCAAAAGATTTCTGCATAGAATAACTCAACCCAATAATAAAGGAGTAATTTTATGACAAACAAAGTAAACGAGGCAATTTTACAGCGAACCACTGAAATCGCAGCATGGATTATTGCCAACAAAGGGAGCACACGGTCTGCCGCAGCAGCTTTTGGCATCTCGAAAAGCGTTGTTCAGAGTGATCTTGCTCAGCGGCTTCCCAACCACAATCCTGCCCTCTATCAGAGACTTCGTGTGGTCATGGATGGCAATTCAGCCCCTATCAAGAACGCTGTTCCTGTAGGCCCTGCAACCTCGCCCATCGCAGAGCGACACATGCAGGAATTAGACAAGCTGGTGTCGGATTCTGAGCGCCGCGCCAGGGCACGCAAGTTTGATGAAACTGAAAATGGCGGTGAAAAGATTGATTGCGAAGACGAGCGTTCGTTTGCGTGGTATGTCTCCGGGGTCACGGCAGTTTATCGCAATGTGCTTTACATGCTCGCTCTACGGCAGAAAGCCGGAACATCACTGAAGAAAGGCAAAATCAGTGAAGTCGAGCACACCAAGATTTGTGAAGATGTACTTTCCAATGCCAAGAAGTATGGCGACATGATTTCCGCTCAGCACGCACTTCTTCGGTCAGTCGTTGGCGGATTCGGCGGAGACATGGGCTTTGAGCTCAATATTAAACAGTGAGGATTGATGGATATGAGAGATGTTTTTGCACTTAAGGATTATGATGAGTGCCCTCAGCCGGATGGAAATATGGGATTTTTCTTCGCAGACACTTCGATAATCGCTCAAAAGAGCAAACAGGAGGATGGTACATGGAAGTTAACTCCTGTTAGAGGAGACCAGATTGCTCATGGCGAGTGGTATGATTTGCTCATCGATGAGGTGACAGATTATTGTAAGTTGCTGGAGGCCGAACTCAACTCAACGCTACCTAATGCAGTTTTACAAGAGTGCATCGAAAAGAAAGAGGAGGGCATACAGTCATGAACCACAAGACAAAGATGCTGACATGGCGCAACCTTAAGCCGGGAATGGAAATCAATGGCTGGCATGAAGGTAGTCACGCTCGCATGGCTCGCTCAAAAGTAGTCAGTGCAAATCCCGCCTTTGTCATGCTTCTCGTTTTCGGGACACGAGAGGAAAAGGTGTCTTCTTCCTGCATGTTCGAAGTCAACTTGACCAAGGAGGAGCTTAATGAAAAGTTCGGGGAGGCGGCAAAAGCCATTCTGAAAAGTATCACAAACGTCGTTGAGGGTGATATTGGCTACCACGAAATGTGGAACGCTTGGCTGACCAATGACCCTGTCGAGATGGCAATCACTGCCGCAGAACGTAACATCAAAATCGTCGGCCACTCTACAAATATCGCTCCAAAACGCAGCTTTTTGGGCGGAGATTTGCTGGATTGTGGTGTTGTTGCAGAGGATGAAGATGGCGAGCGGTTTTGGTGCCACTGGAGCTGCGATGCTCTGTTAGAACTACTGTGGAGATATTTATTTCCTCGTGATGAATGGAGCGGGTTGACAAGTGAGTACATGGATGACGTTACGAAGCGGAGAGAGGATGTTGCAAATGCGGTTGCCGAGAAAAAGTACATTGTTCGCATGATGCAGGCTCACTCTTCTGGTTACTATCTCTTCTTGAAGGGGCCCGACACATTAGCGGATTTATCTGCTGATGTTGAGGTGTGGGCAAAGGAGAGGGGGTTAAAGCCCTTCACCTTCAAAGTGGCAGCGAAGTTACTGGATGGTTCCTCTGATTCTGTATAAATTTGGCTTGTAAAAGCAGAAAGAGATGGTAAAAACATGGCAGATGAAAAAAGTATTCAAAAGGGAGACATCGTTTTTCTACGCTGCATCGAGAATCGACGAAAGAATGCTATTACTGAGGTGACTGTGACAAAGGTCGGTTCAAAGTATTACACTGTTCTGCTCTATGGGCAGGAGCATCAGTTTCACAAGGACAGCATGCTCGAGAAAACGGACTACTCTCCTAACTACAAGTTGTATCCCAGCTTGCAAGCGTTGAACGACGATATTAAGAAGGATGAGCTCGTATTTGCGCTTCGGAGATTTAGCAGATGGGAGAAACTGAGCCTTGATGACCTTAGCCAAATTGTCAAAACTATAAACAATACAATACCTGAGGTGGAGTAGAAGCGAAGAGGTCGCCATTTGGCGGCCTCTTTTCTTGCATATAATAACTCAACCAAAAAGCAAGGCAATCTATAATTTTAAGGAGAAGATATATTATGAACAAATGGACGATTTCGCAACTCCAGAGCACCCCCGACCACCAATTTGCAGTCGCAATTCTCAACGAACGACTGGCCGGCCTGAATCCAAATGCACCGCTTGCTCAGAAAATTGCGCAGACTAAAAACACAATTGCCAACAGGTTTGCTCCGGCTACCCCTTGTATGCTGCTGGAATTTGCTTTCATGACTGGTGATGAGAGTTGCCGGTTCTGTCAGCACTTTGTTGTCATTCAATTGCCGCCCACAGATAACTTGAACGGAATGCTTGCTGAACTGGGAGACAGTATCATTGCATATATGGAAGCCCATGACGATCCTGAATATGATGATGCGGTCGAGGCGGTCATGGATACCTCTGGTTTTGCATGGCACTGGTTTAAGGGTGAGATTCGCAATTGTGTCGGCACTCGAACACTTTGGATTTGACGAGTGAACACCGCACGCCACATCCATAGCTGAAAGTTTGGGTGGGGTGGGTTCAAGACTCTGGCATTGCGAATGTCATCAGTGCGCTAGATGCAATTTCAGGGGAATCATTGCTGGGATATAGGTTAAAACCGTTTGCACCTGACTTTCCGCATATAGTACATCAGTAAAACAATTCAGGAAAAGAAAAAGGAGAAAATAGCTTGATACATTTATTGACAGATTCCGAGGGCAATACCATCTCAAGTTCTCAACACTGACAAACTGTAATGAGTACACAAGTAGGGTGTGTAAGGTAGATTACTTGGATGCGCTGGAAGGGGAGAGGCTGACACTGTTTGATGAGATAGAGGGCATTTTGTACCGAGGCACCATCATTAAGCGGTATGACAAGCTGTTAAACCCTGCGGCAAAACAGTCATTGAAATGCCATGTTGATGGGACTTTGAAATATGAGTGGTAGGCAGAATCCTAAACAAAAAGAAAAGCAAGTGGTGAAAGCTACTTGCCTTTTCTTTTATACTACTTTATACATGGAAGTCCCTGAATGATAAGGCATTGTGAGTGCTTTTCACTAGCTACTCCCATTTCCCCCACGTCCTCCCCGAACACCCCTCTTCCCAACCTCCCTCTCCAACCTTTCCTCCATCCCAAGCTACTATCTCCAATCATATCCTCCCTTTTCCCAGAATTGATGTTTTCTCACTCTACTGTCATTCACCATCGCTCCTTATTTATTCATCTGTAACGCCCCTCTCTCTAGCCTACTTTTCTGACATTCCCTCCATCCAAAGCTACAACTTCCAATCATTCCCCATTGCTCTCTCAACACTCATATTCATGTAGCCCTCTCCCCGGCAGTGGTTTGTTGCCTGCCCCTCTCTACCCTGGCAATGTATGTTGAAACTAGCCCCTCTCCAGAGCAATGATAACCGATTTTCCCTATCCCAAGCTATGTATTTGCATTGTTCCCCTATCAAAAGCCATTGTATTCGCAGCATTTCTCATAAAAGTTCTTATTCCGGCTCAAAGGCTTTCGCTGAAAGCACTGCGTTGATCAGGAGCTTGCCTTAAAATGTCATAAAAATCAGATATTTTTGATATTGCTCGATATTTTGCAGCTTTCCCCTTTAAAAAGTTATGGGTTTTGTCAGTTCGAAGAAAACTCATTCGCTCTCAAAAAGGGGGAAGCTTTTCCTTTCTGGAAAAGTGTATATTATGAGGATATTATCCTGCTATTAAAGGGGTATTGGAATTGTATTTGGGTGAGGGGAGTGGTTTGAAGAGGCATTTTTGTGTAAAGGCTGGGTGGAAGATTGAGCTTGGGAAAGGGACGGTGTTGAGGGAAAGGGGATGCGAGGTTAATTCTTTAGGTGTAGGGGAGTGGTGGAGTTCCCCTGCATGCAAAGGTACACCAGAGGGACTTTTCTCAACAAAATAGCAAACACCCCTCAGGAATGAATCCTGAGGGTGTTTGTCTTTTTGGGGAAAAAGATGTCACGAATAGACGGTTTCTGTGCTGCTACCAGAGCTCGTGTAGGAGGTAATAACCACCTTTAGACGGTATGTACAGCCACTAGCCACCGTCTTCGTCCCACTGGTAGACATCGTGAAGCTATTGACTGTATTTGTCCACGAGCTACCATAGTCACTATATGTGCCGTTACTGTTGCGTTGCTGTAATTGGAAAGTGGCCGAAATCTTTGTTACTGCACTATTGCCGGTTGCAAGCAAAGAGTAGGTTGCTTTACTCCCGGAAATAGAAAGTGTGGGGTAGGCAAGAGCCAAGCTAACATACCGTGCGCCGATTCCAGATTCTGGAGTAGAAAGCGTGCTGGCTTGGGCTGTGACAGTCACAGAGAACATCATTATGACCGCCAACAAGAGTGAGAGAAATCTTTTTTTCATAGTGTAATACCTCCAAAAATTTTGTTCACCTATATAAACGCATTATGGAGGAAAAATATCACACTTTCTCAAAATGATTTTTGTTTTTATTTAATCGAAGCAATAACTGCGATACCCTCATCAATACCCAGCGATGTAACAACCGTAACTAGCACTCCGATATCCTCAAAATATTTGACCATTGTATTAGGAAATGCTTTATCAGTCGCCTCATAAACATCAATTGCGGTCCCATCATCCAATGCTACCTGATGGAATGTATTGTGTTCACTATCAAGATTTCCCTTTGTCGAGCTGCTTGTAATAATAACTTGCACATACTTGCCTGTCTGGTCTCCAAACATGTAATAAGCTTTAACGCCCTCTAGGACGAGTTCATCCATAAGGTCAAATCCCTCAGGCACATACCCAATAACCATATCCTCGGGCTTTGCATGGGGCACCTCACCAGTAATCTCATATTCAAAGTGGTCAGGAAACCATGTGTGAAGGAGCCCGGTGACAAAAGCTCTGGCATTGGGGATAATATATATCGTTCCGACAAGCAGAATGACAGCAATGAAGATGGCGGCCACCTGTCTCATGATTCTTCTTTGAAGCGGCTTTTTTTGCTTTCCCGCTTTTTTGATGAGAGCCTCTATTTTGCGCTCGGATTGTAATGATTGGGCTACTGGGGGAGAAGCCTGTAATTCCATTACTTCCCTTTGAGCCGCTGACTCAAGGGCTTGAACGAGGAGGGTATCAAATTGTTCATCATTGTATTTCATTTTCAGACACCCCTTTCTTCGATGATGGACTTGAGCTTATTTCGAGCCCGCTCCAAACGAGTAGAGACCACCGATGGTGTTACATGAAGGATTTTTGCAATTTCGCCGTTGGAGTAGCCCAGCATATATTTATATTCTAAGATTTCCCGATAGTCTGGCTTTAATTCCATGATAAGCTGCGTCAAGGCTTCTTGGTCGTCCTTTATTTCAATGAGGGCTTCCGGGGTTGGCGCAGAATCTACGAAGATAAAGTCATCCTCAATAGGTATCACCTTAGATGCATAGCTTTTGTTCTTGCGAATTACATCAAGGCAATGGTTCCTTGTTATAACAACGAAGAAACCCTTCTTATTGTCACGCAATTTCGAAAAATCATCCTTATTTTTCTGCCCAAGCCTCTCAATAATGTCATGTAGGGCATCCTCAGCATCTTCTTTTGAAAGATAGGACATTGCGACTTTCAGCATCAGTTCGCCGTGTTCTTCGTAAATTTTCGTGAGTGTAAGTTGCCCCTCATCATTATATGTAAAAGCTAGAATTAACATTTTGAAACCATCTCCCTCTGGGTTGAGTGTGCTTATTTTAACATCAGAGGAAAATAATTACAACAGCTGTGTGATATTTCGACATCGAGGTTCGTTATGTAACCGAAGGGAATAGCAAGCTCAAGTGCGAGCGATACAATTTTCATCAGGCTCATCAGGAGCAGCTATTCCTTCTTTATGCATTATGATTCGAATAAATTATGAAAGGCGGATGAACCCAATGCAGAAAAATGAGTGAGTATTACCGTAATGACCACAGATTCTGAATCCACGAAAATGAAAAGGAGAAAACAAACATGAAAACAGGAAAACTTAAGAAAATCATCGCATTAGCCCTCGGTTTATCGATGCTGTTCGCAGTTCCAGCATTTGCACAGGTCAGCGAGGTTTCAAACACCACTGTTAGCGGCTACACTGGCAAAGCATACATCTCCAACAACAACCCCTCTCATCTTTCTTGCCTTGCCACAGTGCTGAAAAACGACTATGCCGGTCTCTTTGAAGGTGCCCTTGCAGCGCAGGCATTTTACTACACCTATAATGGTTCTCTTTTGGCATCTTCCACAAGGGTGACAAACGGAAACGGTGAATATTTCGCTGTTGCTGGAATTAACACCTCCTACAACAACAACCAGACACTTAAGGTGTATTGTGAAGCCAAGCTGGAGATGAAGGCAACAGGCGGGGCAAAACCGACGACCTTTTATGCTGTGTCTAAAAACATTGAGCCTTACTACAATCCTCTTGGAATCAATCCTGCCAGCGCAATGTTCACCGTGCTCGAATATGAGGACCTGACCATCGAGCCCCTGCAGTTTGATGTGAGCGGAGACTCTTTTGGCTCCTTGTTGCTTGACCCCGATTATGCTCAGGTTGAGGGCGAAAACGGCAACACGGGATATGTGAAGGCATCTGACATCTACAACGCAACAACTGACACTGAGCTGGAAGTTATCGACATTGACGGCAACGTCATCGACACGTTCTTCATTGAGCATGTGGAAGTTGATACCAGCGATTTCCCGCCTGCAAACAGCTCTCTTGCACCCATGTCTGCATTCACTGTTGCCGAGGAACGCATTGAGCTGGAGCCTCTGCAATACAATGCCAAGGGCAAATCTTTTGGCTCTATGCAGTTGAACCCTGACTACACACTTGTCATTGGCGAAAATGGCAACACAGGCTATGTGAGAACCTCTGCTATCTACAACGCAACGTCTTACACAGAACTGGATGTCATCGATGTGCAGGGAAATGTAGTGGATACCTTTATTATCCGAGAGTGGGATGGCACCATCGGCACGACTGATATGTCTCCTTCTTTACAGAGAACTGTGACTTTGAACCACAGCCGCTAATAATCCGCTGTTCTCAAAACACTAATAGAAAGGGTGGCTCTGAAAGCCACCCTTTCTTGTATCCTTTATGAAGTCTTGCCATCCACTCTCACCAACAGCACCCAAATTGTCAGTAAAAAGCTCAGAAGGGAACAATCGTCTTCAGTTCATAGGTTGCTGTTTGCAGGCATCTGTTCTCAAACTGGCTCCAGAAATCCAATATGTCGATATCTTCAAAGTCCGTCTCCTCAAAAATTGAGCGAGCAAACTTGATTGAATAAATATAATCATCACAAATGTCACCTGTTTTCTTATTTCGCCTCTGTGTATAACCTGATACAAGAACCTCTTTTATAACTGGACTTATATCAAAAACATGACTTGCAAAAAACACAGCTAACCCATATACACATTGGATGTAGTCATGCTTCACTTCTTTTTGAGTTTTCCCTTTTCGCTTTACTTGACCACTGGCTAATTGAACCGCCTTCTCGGTCGGGATGCAATCTATTTCAGGCAGATCTAAATCGAGCATGACACTTGTATTCTCTTTGTCATATTCAAATTGGATACTAAAATCGACTGGCAGTTCAACAGACTCAATCCAGCTTTTTATCTCATGTTCGATAAAATCTCGGGAACCTTGTATAGCCTTTTCGAAGCTTTCTTTGGTTATCTCATACTCTCTCTGAAATTCGACATTCTTGCTTTCTGCAATGGATGCCTCTGATAGCTCATGCACATTTTTTCGATACTCCCATTCCTGATATAAGCGGGAATATCGCAACGAGAACTCATTCTCGACATATTGGCTCCTTAACTTTTTCAACTTCCAGAATGCCCATGTTTTCACAGCTTCTTCTGCTTCAAGGTACAATAGGTGTCTCACGCCCTCTTCTGCCGGTGCTGCTTCGCTAAAAGGTGTCTGCTTATACCGCTCAGGCTTAAGAGCCGTCAAAGACCTCTGAAAGGCCTCATATGTTGTAACTGTGGGTGACAATTTGCAGATTTCAACAAGGTCGCCGGTTTCACTCTCAATGTCCTCTTTTAGCTGAGCCATTAATTCCACTTTTGAGCTTTTGAATTCTTCGGATCGTTTTATCCTCCGTAGCACCGACTCATCAGTGATTAAGTCACCGTATTCATCCATTATGATGACCTTGCCGCTATCACCCGTGGTTAGTCTGAACCGCTCCGTGGACATAGCAATATTTGAACTACCAGATATTTTTTGTCTATTGTACAATCCTGTGCCTGGGATTCCCGTGTTCAAATACGTGCCCTTACTGCCTATATTGACAGAGGCTCCACGCACGCCAAGCGTTGTACTTATGCCGGATTTAGAGAAGTTAATTCGAACACCCTTCGCAATTCTGATGCTTTTTCTGTAACGCATTGGTTCCTCCTTTGGTTGCATGGTGTGTATTGCTAAGTGGATGCCTTCACAAATAACTGCATTCTCACTATTTGCTTATATGCTTCTCAACATTGACAGTTCCCCGAAGAATGCGATAGATATCTACAAGACATTCTTCGTGACTCACCTTATAGAAAACCAGATATTTCTGCACAACCAAGCGCCTATATTGCCGATAAATTTCTCCCATATCAGGAGTATCTTGAAGCAACTGTATACTATACTGCAACTCTGCAAAGAATTTTCTCGCAGTGGAAGGGTAAAAGCGTGAGAGGTACT